>Ga0207432_10235_pt1 | contig 11818 bp, 10 predicted proteins | sample YelNatsi2bottle7_FD_187543 | JGI IMG/M metagenome (GOLD analysis project Ga0207432, IMG submission 187543) | Hot spring thermophilic microbial communities from Obsidian Pool, Yellowstone National Park, USA - site 2 bottle 7 (SPAdes) (version 2) | ecosystem: Environmental > Aquatic > Thermal... | reverse complement strand
AAAGGACCTTCATACAGATTGCAGTCAAAAACAGCATATTTTAGCAACACAAACCAGCAAAGCTAAGTTTATTTTTTGTACATTTTTATTTTCGATTTTTTGTTCATTTTGATATTGACATTTACAGTTTGTAGCCTCCCCTTTGGGGATTGAAACTGTAAATATTTGCATAACCTGTTTACTATAGTCGTTGTTTGTAGCCTCCCCTTTGGGGATTGAAACAAGTCTATGAAAATATTCCCCTTTCTCAATCTATCAAAGTTTGTAGCCTCCCCTTTGGGGATTGAAACTCTTTAATTTTATATTTAAAATCATACAAATTTATCGTTTGTAGCCTCCCCTTTGGGGATTGAAACTTTCCTTTTTATTTTTCATAAATATATTTAACATCTGTTTGTAGCCTCCCCTTTGGGGATTGAAACTCATAAACTCATAAACTAAAACCCCGCAAGATACTTGTTTGTAGCCTCCCCTTTGGGGATTGAAACAAAGCTATAATCATAGTATTACCGCTACAGGAACTTGTTTGTAGCCTCCCCTTTGGGGATTGAAACCATAGCTCTGCACAACAATGCTGTTACTTTGTACATAGGTTTGTAGCCTCCCCTTTGGGGATTGAAACATACATCATTTACACCATACGTACGCTTCATTCTCGTTTGTAGCCTCCCCTTTGGGGATTGAAACAAGTAACAGTACTGTTGTCCTGCGAAAGCCTTATACGTTTGTAGCCTCCCCTTTGGGGATTGAAACCACAATTAGCGGTGGTGTAAAAATCAAGTTAAGCGCGGGTTTGTAGCCTCCCCTTTGGGGATTGAAACCTTGCTCGCAACGTTGTTGATGAGCGATGTTTTGGAGGTTTGTAGCCTCCCCTTTGGGGATTGAAACTGTTATGTTTATTTTGTTAATAGAAAAGAATTAGAAAAGTTTGTAGCCTCCCCTTTGGGGATTGAAACATTAATAATGTAAAACAAATAGCTTGTGGTGGTCATTTGTTTGTAGCCTCCCCTTTGGGGATTGAAACTTGTCATAAACGTCTACCAGTCTTGTGGTTATAATTGCGTTTGTAGCCTCCCCTTTGGGGATTGAAACTTTTAAGACAAACCCTTGTAGAAATCTTTGAAACTTCGTTTGTAGCCTGCCCTTTGGGGATTGAAGGAAGAGTTAGGGCTTGTAGTCTAGTCTTTAAATTTAAGGATTTAAACAGAAAAAGTGAGGACTTTAAAGCAAAAAAGCCACAAAGAGCAAAAGGCTCTCTGTGGCTGATTTTTAATTTTTCCAAATTTTTTAAACTTAGTTTTTTGTTTGAGATAGTAATTTGAGTGCCTTTTCAACAAGTTCCTCAAAATCTTCGATTATTTTTCCACTCTCTATCCTGTCTTTAGTAAAGCCAAAATGCATTACTGAGTTTCTTTTTACCTTTATCCTCTCAATAAAGCCCGCAATTTCTATTGGAATACTTTTAGCCATCTCATGTATTTTTTCATTCTCTTTTGTCTCAACTTCATATATATTCTTTGTCTCTATTTGTTCATTTTTCTGCTTACTTTTTTTGGTTGCTGCAGCAGAAACAGATTTTCTAACATCTGAATCATTCTCATCAACTCCTAAAACCCTGCAAAGATAGGTTATCATAGTTTCCTCTAACGCAACATATCCTTCAGCTATAAACGAATACTCTTTACACCACTTGATAACTTCTTCCCCAATTACAAGGTTATCTGCATTCTCAAACTTCTGAGTTTTCTGTTTTATTTTTTCTACCATTAATTTGAGAGGTTTGAAATAATCTGCCTCCAAGTTTTGAACCTTTTCAATTTTTTCTCTTAAATCTTTGTAAGCAGCAAAAATTGACTCATCGCAATTTTGTGTACATCTGCCTCTTAGAGTAAAGATAGAATCGGTAAAATTTCTCAAAGACTTTGCAAAGCTGATTAAATCGTTTATTCCTTTGAACCACTCGTTTGAAGTAAACATCTTTTCAATCTCCTTTTCAGCTATCTTTATATCCAAACCACTTTGGATAAGTTTTTGCTTTTCGTTTTTAACACGAACATTCTTTTTACAAAGCAAAGTATTTTCAAGATACGAACCATCTCCAAAATGCAGGAATGCACTCACTCCAAAACTCAAATCCAAAAGGTCTATGAATGGAGTAAAATTTAGAATTGGCTTGTTGCTATCCTTTACTTCAAAAAGTCCATAATATATACCCAAAATATTAATATTTTTTACTGTTTTTAGATAGCTTAACATAACAACAATAAGCATTGGTAAATACCTATAGCCATGAGTTATGTCAAAGACTATCTCGTCTTCTTCATCAATATGATTAACTACTATTTCAAAAATCTTCCAAATATCTTGTTCTGAAAAACCGTCGGGTATCTCTACGGCTTCAATTTCAAATTTAATAGTTCCTGCCTCTTTTAGTTTTTTAATTTCTTTTTGCAAACTTTGATTATTTTCATCTACATCATCCCAGTTTACCCTCTTTGCTTCTTGTGTAACAAATATGAATCCTTTTGCGCTTTCATCCCACTGATTGCAAATCTTTTCTAATAAGACCACCTGGGTGTATTTTGCATACTTTGAATCATTTTTATCCAAAATATTTAACGTGTATGTGCTGGGTGTGTAGTTGCTTGCTCCTAAAAAACTCAAAAACTTCTTTCCCATCTTACATCTTTCCCCCAAAATTTTAATTTTTCTTATGTCAACTTTTCACCAACCTACAAAGAAAGCTTATATATAACCCTCTCATTTTTGAGCTTTATATCTTCAACACAGCCAAACCCAAGAGCATTTTTCGGCCCTATCCCTGTAAAATACGCAACCTCAACAATATCTTCGTCACCATCAAGCAAAATTAGACCTGAGTATGCTTTGTTTGGAGTGCCATTTAACATAACTATAGTTTCTTTTACCGTATTTTCAAAAAATTTGAGATTAATATCATCTAAAGAAAAGATTCTTTTTTTAAAAACGCATGCTTTATTTACCACATTTCCTTTCAAAAACAGTTCAAACTCATTTTTCGTTTGTTCTGAAAGATTTATCCTACACATAATTGGAGATAAAGTTTTTACTATCATTTTGTTTTTCCTTTTAAACTTCTTTATAGCAAACGAATCCAAGTACATTGTATTACCATAAAGGGTTATTTTCTTCTCCTTAAGTAGTCCCTCAAGAAATGAAAACCAAAAATTTTCATCGATGCTAGATACAATAAGGTCAACATATCCTTTTTTAATTTCTAACTTTGAATTTGTAACCCTGTATTCCTGAGGAAATAAACGTGAAAATGTGTATGGTTTGTAAATAGCTTTCCCTAAGCTAAACCCACCTTTGTCAACAAATTCACGGTATTTGGGGTTGAGCAAATTTCTAACTGCCTTTGCCAGTTCAATATTGTAATGTATGCTTATATTCATATCATTTTCTGTGTAAAATCTTATTTTATATCGCATATTTCATTCTTCCTCGATTTCTAATTTTACCCATCCTATAGGAAGCTTATTTTCGTCGTCAATGTTAATGGTATAAGGAAAAAAGTCATTTTTTTCTAAATTATTAGAGTCAAATGACATAAAGCTTTTTGCATGAATGCCGCTTTTTCCTATTTTTATTATAATATTGCCTCTTTCGCATTCAGACCAAAGATCATTGTAAAAGTTTTGACTCTGACTATTTAAACTACCAATCTTCTGAGCAAAGAATTTTTCCTCGGCTTTTACCAATTTTTTGCTGTATATTTTCAAACCTTCAATGCAAATATCCATTACGTTTAGGTCTTCAATGTAGTTTGAATCTTCGTAAAGAAAGCTCAAAGAACTCAATGGTTCTCCGTCATGAGGTACTGAAACTTGCACCTTTCCAACAAAAATACTTCCTTTTTGAGCAAGCTCAAAATATCGAGGTAGGACTGACCTGTTGTTCGCCCTGCTTAATCTCTTCACCTTTTTAACTATGAAACTTCCTTCTTTGCATACAGCATCTAAACACTTTATGGTTCTAAAAAGATCATGTTCGATAGAATCAAATCCATCCTCAGCTACTCTTATTTCATCTAAATATCCCTTTTCTTTCCAACTACCTTGAGTAGCGTAGAAAACTTTCAAACCTTTTTGAAAGTCCTCTCTACTTTCAAAAGTTTTAAAAAGGCTTTGTGTGTTATCAATTCTTGCCTGGGCATTGTTAACCTTTAATGATTTTAAATTCAATCTTGCTTTTTGTCCTCTTGCATACACGTACTCGACATCTTCTAAAAAGAAACTCAAAAACCCCGTCTTCAGGATACCTTTAATTGTACTTGCAGGAACTGCATAATTTTCTGTTACCTCATTCTCTTTTACATCCAAATATCTCCAAAATCTATTTATGCTTAGCATATTTTTATAGTTTCTGGCAAGTTCTAATCTGCGGGTTTTAAAATACTTTTCCAAATATTCAGGGTTATTTTTCAAAAACTCTTTTACATCCTCAAGATCTCTTTCCGAAATTATCCCATCTTTTAGCATATTAAATACAGCCTTGCTATCTATGATGTAAGCATACTTGTCATGTATGATGTAGTCTGAGCTTTCCAAAACAGCGTCTTGATTTGCGCTCACACAAAAGTCTGTCAAAGCCCTCAAACGTATCTTGTATGCTTTCACAGAATACTTTTCTTTCAAATCTTTTCACCACCTATTTGAATTAGCCTCAACGGAAAAATGCAAGTATATATAAATCTTCCTTTGTACTCAATCAAAAAACTCAAATCTTTACCTTTTGGAACTACAACTGAACCTCTTTCTGCACAAAAGTATGGGGGTTTGAATACATCATAGCCCTTGCTGTCATATCTAAATGTTTGATAACTTTTGAATTGACATGCTGAAACTGTTTTGTCAAAAAGGATTGTTGAAGCTATGTTTACATATTCTTTTTCAACATCCGGCTCACTGTCAAAGAACTGCTCAGTCACTTTATCCCGGCAAAGTACTCTTTGATTGTGCCTTAAAAATGAGATTTTCCCCTTACCGATTGATACATCTGGCCCAAATCCAGTAAGTTCAATGACTTTAAAACACTCTTCTATTTTGTTAACAAGACTCGGCTTTTTACATTGGATATAAATTGAATAACATTGCTTTTTAGAAAATCTGAATTCTTGATGGTAGAAAAAAATACCCTCTTCTGATGCACCACTTTTTCTGTTTACCTGAATTCCTATGCGGTAAAAATCAACTGGATTTTTTACTTTTGAAGGATCTGCCTCTTTTAAAATTCTGCTATTGTCTATTTGAACCAAGCTTATACTCTTCGCAAGTTTTTTATTCTTTCTTGCAAGCTCTCTTTTTTCACGCAAACTAAGGGAATTTTGGTCATCTTCATACGGCGGTATAATTCTTGGAACGTAGAAATATCTTGTAAAATCATCTTCTTCCTCTTCTGAAGGTAGTGCATCTGAAATAAGAACATTTTGTGCCATGTCAAAAACAAGTTCTTTTGCCTGTTTTTCATCTGTTAGCTCAAAAACTTTATCTGCAATCGCTCCAAAAATAACAGGAGATATGAGTTTTGAAGATGACGAACTTATCGAAAAATCTGCTCTGTATATCATCTTTTTCTTCCCCTTTTTACTGACAGTCAATAATTTTCTAATTTTTCCTCAACTTTTACAAAACCATCTTCTGATTTGACTATTTCATAAAACTTTTTCTCAATAATCTTATTCCCATTCTCTCCAAACTCAACCTTCCCATAACCTCTTGTCCCAGAACCACCTAAGTAAGTAAGTTCAATCAGCGTTAAAGCAGTCTCAATATATTTAATATATTCATCTACTTTTTCTTGGTCTTTTTGATAAATTCTGAGTACAAATTCGCATTCAAATTCTGTGCCAGCGGGAATCCTGTCAAGCGTGCGCGGATCTTTCGCAACTCCTGTTACCCTGTCTATAACGTTCTCTTTTTTAATTTCGACATAGTCGCCAACAAAATCCAAAAGAAGCTTTTTTGATCTTTCAGTCATAAAGCTATCTCTTACAATAAGTCTTGAAACTTCTTTTTCTCCTGACTGAGGTTTGTTTTTAGCAGCTCCAAAGAGTACACATATAGGACAATTTCCACAATTGCATGGATCTTTAGTTCCTTTTAATGTTATTTCTAACGACGACCTCATTTTACCTTTCAACGACGAACCAGGTACATACGGCTCATTTGTTAGAGGGTCTCTTATCACCGGATTGTCTATATCTCCAATCTTCAACTCTTCTCTGCTTCCACCAATCCTCAAACCTGTTTTTAGCTTCATTTTTGTTTTGAGCACTATTATTTGTTTTAAAAGCATCTCATTGTTTTCCATCAAAAACCCTCCAATTTCTTAGTTTTTATTATCCCACTTCATAAACCCAAGCAATGTTTCAAAAATCTCCATAAAAGCTTCAAACTGCTTGTAGCTTGTGGTTATTTTACTGGTTGAAATGTCTATGAATTCCTTCAAGGCATTGTAAGAAAGTTTCTTAATCTGCTTTTCTGCTTCATTTCTCTCCTCTTTTAGTTTTCTTTCAACAATGTAATTCACTTTAGATTTTGCAAATATAAGCTCGGGTCTGATCTTCATAAACGCATTTTCTTTTCTTGTTTCTGCATCTTCTATCTCTCTTTGCTCTAACTGAACAGTCTGGAACTTGCGTTTTATAGAAATGTAGTTGTCATATATATTTCGGATGCTTGAAGATGTCACTCCAACGTCACTATCATTTTGAACATAAACTGCATTCAGATACTCTGCAAACCTTTCTATTTTTTCTGCCACCTCATACCTGATACCATGTTCATCACAAAAACCCTTGTCGTCTTTAATTAACTCAAATAAATCATGTTTATTTTGTTCCAATTCTCTCTGCTTATCTTCGTCAATTATTAAAGTTGATGATCTTTGATTTTGTGAAGTAGCAGTCCTGTTCTGAGCATTTCTATTATTACCCCTATGGGGCAAGTTATTGGGTCTTGGCATGACAAAAATCACTCCTCACTTTCTTTTATTAATTTCCTGAGCGCTATATTTATCGCAACAATGGCCATTGACACATTAGAATTATCGGTATGAAGGCTCATAAAAGAATCCAAAAATTCAATCACCTCTTTTTTCTTGTCTTCAGATAAGTTTTTATTATTTTCTATAAGCCTTGTTTTTAGATATACATACTGGGAAGTTGCCTTAATCTCTTGGTAACAATTTCTAAGTTTTCTCCATTCAAGTATTCTCAACAATTTTCTTATAATAAGTTTGCCTAAAACTTTTTCATTTACATAATCTACAATTTTCTTAGATATATCTAAGCTTCTTCGCAGCTCTGGATAGCTTATCACATTATCAAACAGAAATACTCTATTTTTTATTTTCTTAGCCTCTTCAAGTCCTTCATTTAATTTTATCAAGACACTGTCAAAATTTTCATGTGCCCTGTGGAAATATATCGAAGCTGTCACCGTAACATTTTTTCTGTCTATCACTTTACCTGTTACAAACTGGGAAAACTCCTTTTCAATCTCGTCAATTGCTTCTATAACCTTGTACCACACACCGGTGAGCAAAAGATCGTCACCACCGCTATATAAAATCATGACATCATCCTTGAACTTTTCATTTATTACTTTTTTAACTCCTTCTGTGAAAAACAAATTTAAAAGCCACGATGCATAAGAAAGTCTGGTGATAGAAAACGGATAGCTTTCATTCTGTAAAACCTTTATAGGATAAACACTGTACAGAATAAACCCCAAATCGTCAATGTCCATCTTTGCTGTTGCAATTATATTATCTGAGTCACTCATCTTTTCTAAGCAATCCAAACTTGCCAATTTCATTGTAAGCCTTTCATCTTCTTCTGAAAGAATATGTTTGTAAGGCTCAGCACAATCATCGTATTCAGGACACCTTTGACACAAATCAGCCGTGTAAATAAACTTTCTTCCCTGTAAAAATATATCAATGCACTTTCTATTTTCTGCCTCACTTTGGCTAAAGGTCAAAACTAAAGCACTATTACTGTCAGCACCAGCAGATAACAACTCCGGATTCTGTATGTTTTCAACGTATAGGCGGTCAAATAAAAATTTTAACTTTGTAATATCTTCGTTCATCCATTTTTCTTCAACTTGACAGCATTCACATACGAAATTCTCACCAGATAATATCGTCTTGGAAGAGTTTATTTTGCAATTTTCACATTTGAAATATGCTTTTTCAAAATATTTTTCGTGAATAAAAGAAGCTATGGTATCAAATGATCGTGTAAACTTCTTTTCAGAGAGCTTCTCACCTAATCGTTTTAATTCATTACCTAAAACATAGCCATTTTCATATACTGAAATTCTGTCACAAATAGCTTCAAAATAAATTTTTGATTCAAAAATCTCGTCTACTGCTTTTTTAATCTCTTTTATTCTTTCTTGAGCTTTTGAGATATATGAAAGGGGAATTAATATCAAAAATGCCCCTCCACCATAAAAGATGATGTTGAAAGGATACAAATCTAATGTTTTGACTATATCGTATGGAATTATCATATTAAGTATAGACACTAACTGAGACCTTGTTATAATTCTCTTCAAAGGCTTTTCGATTTTTGTATTTATACCAGAAAAGATGTAATCCTGAATTTTGAACAATCTTCCATAAACTGCTCCATATTGCTTGCGTTGTTTTATTTGTTCACCATGCTCAAAATCTATTAGTCTGTTGATTGCAAACATAGCTGTTGTTGCACTGTGGTGATAGAGAGAAATGTCTCTTAACCTTTCCTTTCCGCTTGAAGTAATATACGTTGAATGCCTTTTGAGAATGTAATTTAGCCTTAACACAAATTCATACTGGTTTTCACTTTCATCAATAAGAGTTTTAAATTCACTTTCAAAATTTTCAAATCTTTTTTGATTATATTCCACAACAGGCTGTGCAGAGTCAAGTTCGGGCTTTTCATATACAAAAGCATCCTGTGGTAAAAATGCTTTTACATACGAAAGATGTTGAAAAACTTTATCTTCTTTCCCCTGACGAAGTGCCTCATCAATATCAAATGCTTCATTTATAAAAGACAATATACTATGAATGGGAACATACTCTTGAGAGCTACTTGTCTCTTTCTCTTGTCTTCTTTCGGATGCAGAGTCCCAATCTGAATAAATTAAAATCTTCAGTAAGTTATTTTCTACATCACTATAAGCTGAGCTTTTGTTTATTTTTTCAATATTGTGGTGATTTTCTATGAGTCTTTTTATAAGTTCAAGTTCTTCATGAGTAAATAGATTTTTCGTTTCAAACTTTCCCATATGCTTTTCTAAAAAATTTTTTGATTCTTCCTGATGGGAAAGAGAGCCAAGACCACTTCTTCGGATAAATTTGCCAATATCATGTAAAAGAGCTGTCACAGCAATTAAGTTTCTATAAGTTTCTTTCCCCAAGCACAATCACCACCATTTCAAAAAGAATTGGCGTTTGTTATGAGTACTTACTTTTATACCAACATAATACAATATAACATGACAAATTTCAACATTTAAACCTCCAAAATGTTTGAGTTTTATAAGCACCTATAACTTTTTCCTCTTTCGTAGATTCTTCAATTTGAAATTTTAATCTACAAAATTTTTTAGTAAAAGTAATTTTTACATACTTGTTTTGTTATGAGCTTTACAAGTTTTAATTTTTTCAAAGGCGACTTTTGTTTAAATCCATACTCACATATAATCTCGAAAAGCTTAATTTTACGATAATCACGAAATTCTTCTAATTTATATTCTCTATTTCCATCCTCTGTTGCAATATTATTCACAATATTTTAAAAAAACATGAATACTAATACATTTTGACCAAAAGTCATATCCGTCGATCTCAGGTGCAAAATTTTTAGAGATTGATTTGAACACGATTTCATCGTTGTTGGTTGTGGGTTTATTTTGACTACTGGCAACAACTGGATAGACGAAAGACTTTGATTTGGTTTTAAGACTTGATATTGCTGGCTTTGAGTTTGTTTTTAAGGTATGTTCTAAAATAAAAACATTGACACTGGTGCATAAAGTTGATATAATTAAATCAAGCTTTTCAACCGGTTTGTAGCCTTCCCTTTGGGGATTGAAACGTTAATGCCAGCTCCAAATGGTGGCACAGAAGTAGGGTTTGTAGCCTTCCCTTTGGGGATTGAAACTAAAGTGAGTAGATTAATTTGAGAAGGTGCTAAGTGGTTTGTAGCCTTCCCTTTGGGGATTGAAACTCTCTATTTCTTCATTAACTACTTTTACTTGTTCTTGTTTGTAGCCTTCCCTTTGGGGATTGAAACTCTCATATAATCACTATCAGCATACTTGCCTTTTCCTGTTTGTAGCCTTCCCTTTGGGGATTGAAACTTTTAAATAACAGTATCCCATTCTCACATAAATCTATATAGTTTGTAGCCTTCCCTTTGGGGATTGAAACGGGTATAGTTTGGAGTATATAAAGTGTACTGATGGTTTGTAGCCTTCCCTTTGGGGATTGAAACTTTACTGCTTCCTTCTGCTTATAAAAGCAATTATCAGTTTGTAGCCTTCCCTTTGGGGATTGAAACAAAATTTTCTTTAATCCAGCCGCTTTACCAGACGAAGTTTGTAGCCTTCCCTTTGGGGATTGAAACAAGTTTTGGTGCAACTTTTTACTGAAGATGAACTGAGTTTGTAGCCTTCCCTTTGGGGATTGAAACACTCTTCTATATGACAATTTGAACATCTAAAAGTTCGTTTGTAGCCTTCCCTTTGGGGATTGAAACATTACTAAAAGACAACTCCCTTCCTTGCCATAAAACCGTTTGTAGCCTTCCCTTTGGGGATTGAAACTCTATATCCAGAACCTCGGCTATCTGCATAACCTTCCGTTTGTAGCCTTCCCTTTGGGGATTGAAACACAATCTTGTCTATATCCTCTTCTTTAACCTCTACACCAAGTTTGTAGCCTTCCCTTTGGGGATTGAAACTTCTTCACTTTGTAGATAAATATTTGTTATTACCAAGTTTGTAGCCTTCCCTTTGGGGATTGAAACTGTTCGTCTAGGTTTGATTACTAATAAAAAAGCATAGTTTGTAGCCTTCCCTTTGGGGATTGAAACACACCTTTTCTACACCACAAACAACAAAAAAATGGAAAAGTTTGTAGCCTTCCCTTTGGGGATTGAAACGTGAATAAGTTTGAAGCATTTTTGAAAGGTCAATTGTTTGTAGCCTTCCCTTTGGGGATTGAAACGGCTCAAAAAGTATAGTAAATTTTGCTGAAGAGGTAGTTTGTAGCCTTCCCTTTGGGGATTGAAACTATTTCTGCTGTTCTTCAATAACTTTTTCTACTTCGTTTGTAGCCTTCCCTTTGGGGATTGAAACCCCTTTGGGTCAGTAATTATCATACTCTGACCCATTGTTTGTAGCCTTCCCTTTGGGGATTGAAACGTAGACCTGATAACAAATGAAGTGTTTAGCATTTCTTAGTTTGTAGCCTTCCCTTTGGGGATTGAAACTTGCCTGACCAACCCAGTGTATGATAACCCCAAACTTTGTTTGTAGCCTTCCCTTTGGGGATTGAAACTTTACAAAATAAAACGAAGTTTGTGCACGCTGACCTGCGTTTGTAGCCTTCCCTTTGGGGATTGAAACTAATATTTGATATCCCTCGGGTGCATGGGGTTGATAGTTTGTAGCCTCCCCTTTGGGGATTGAAACTAAACATACCTAATCTCATCAGCCTTGCTCTTCTAAGTTTTTAACCTTTCTTTTGGGGAATTTTATGCAATGAAGAGGTGACC
>Ga0207432_10218_pt1 | contig 13646 bp, 12 predicted proteins | sample YelNatsi2bottle7_FD_187543 | JGI IMG/M metagenome (GOLD analysis project Ga0207432, IMG submission 187543) | Hot spring thermophilic microbial communities from Obsidian Pool, Yellowstone National Park, USA - site 2 bottle 7 (SPAdes) (version 2) | ecosystem: Environmental > Aquatic > Thermal... | reverse complement strand
CTAATGCGCAGAGGCTTTTTTGTTTTACATATCAAAATGGTGAGAAATATAAAAAAATAGTTAAGGAGCATACAAAGCGGTTACTATAATGATAAGCAATGGTGTATAGGAGAATAAATGTTATAATTGTATGGTATTATTACATTAGTAATAAAAGCCTTTTTATAGGGGTTGGGGGTATGTATTATGAACATCACAAAGCGGAAGAATGTTATGACTCTTACTGCATTCTTGACTGCAATGCTGTTGTTTTTTGCACTCGTCTTTACTTTAGATAATATAAATCAACCAGCAGGTGAGATTATCCGATGGTCGTCAAAAATTGGGGATTATATAAGATTGGAAAAACCGCAATCGGTTGAATATCACGGTGTTTTTTCGTTTGATGGTATTAACGATACGCTGGTTTTTCAAAAAGTGATTGCAACGAGAATGGATATATTTATTAACGGCAAATATATAACTACGTTTGGAGATGGAACTGGTAATCTTTGGCCTAACGCTATTACTCTAAGAATTCCCAATGAAATTTTAAAGAAAGACGGTAAAAACATTATAAAGGTAATGATATACGGTATTGTTGGTGTTGGAATTTATGGCAAACCGTATTTGACTACTCTTCATAATGCAAAGGTTATTGCAGGTGCTATAAATGTTTTTAGAAATAGTATTTCTCTTGTTGGTATTGGTGCATCCGCTATGATATTGTATTTACTTTTGATTGCTTTGGAAAGTGCAAGAGAAATAGAAAGAAAGGTCTATCTGAACATAATCATTGCCTCGGTATTCATGATTTTATCATTGCTACAGTTCGTCTACAGAGAAAGTTCAGGCAGTTCTGTAGTGTACCTTATTCTTGAACAATTTGCCCGTACAAGTCCAATCTTTGTTCTGACTTTTCTTATTTTTGCAACCATCGAACTCACCTCGCTCCAAGCCCATTTTAAAAATGGATTTAAAACCTTTACAGTCTTACTCCCTACGACTCTAACTTCAATTATGATATATTCAACAAAAATAAAATTTATACACATCTTAGCTGAAGTAGCAGACATTTATGCAGTAATACTATTAGCTTTAATAGTATTTATAGTGGCAAGGTATAGAGTTATTGAATTTGTCTTTCCAGTAACGTTCATGCTCCTGACAGGTCTTCAGACATTTTATGTGTTAATGGCAAAAAGAGCGTCCGAGTTAACGATTCACTATGGAAGAATAGTCTTTTTGGTATATGTTGGGATGACTACGCTTGGAAAGTTTAAAGAACTTTCTGAAAAACATGAGAATTTAAAAAAGGAAAATCTTATAGATCACCTTACTGGAGTAATGAATAGAAAGGCGATTGATATGATTCCAAAAGGAGGAACTTTGGTTTTAATGGATTTAGATGGATTTAAACTGATTAACGACAAATACGGTCATATTGAAGGTGATAAACTTTTGAAAAAATTTGCTGGAATAATTAGTAGTAACATAAGGACAGGAGACTACTTTATACGTTTGGGCGGAGACGAGTTCTGCATCGTATTTAAGACTGTTGAACGAAAAGATATTCCAAAGGTGATGGAGCGGCTTTACAATGAGTGTCGTAACCAAATAGGTATTGGATTTTCGTACGGATATGGACCTTTTGATAATTTTGATACAGCCTACGATATAGCTGATAAGATGATGTATGAAAAGAAAAACTTGATACATAAATCTCAGAAAAGATGATAGAATATAAACGTATGCCATATATTATGGAGGTGGGTTGCATGAAGCAAGCATACTTACGGGTTGTTTTCTTGCTTTTGATTATCTTCGTATTCTCAATAACTTCTTATGCACAGACTTCTGCACAGACTTCCGGCATTTTTGTAAAGAAAATCTCAGTAAGTTTCCCAGAATACCTTTTCAAATTTGTAGGTTCCAAGACCTCTTCAGTTCAATACATAAAACTTTTCGAAGACAAAGAAAGTAAAGGGTATATTTTGAAAGCATGGGTCTTTCAGCCAGTTTCTACAAAGCAAACAGGTGTTAATTACAAAATAAGAGCAGTTTCACCAGATGGCAAGAGTGAGTACTTTGAAGAGCTTGCAGGAGTGAGAGACGGCTCGTACGTACGTTTACCTCAACTCTTGGTTATTATTCCAGCCAAATACACATTGTACGTCAATTCACAAGTTATCGATGGAGAAAAAAACGGCACCTCAAATGGTGGTGATTTAAACGTGCCAATATTTGGCGATTCAGAACAAGCAGGTATAAGATTGTTATTAAGAACTGCAACAGGGTATAGAGAAGTCTCTGATGATGAACAAATCTCAAAAGATGATGTTGTATTGCTACAAATTTTTGCAGGAAGATTTCCAACCGGTGGCTACAGAATCGAACTAAATGAACCAGATGTCGTCTATCCAGTTGGTAATAACCCTGGTAAAATAACATTCACGGGGACTTTCTACAGACCAAAACCAACTGACATGGTTACACAAGCATTTACAACACCTTCAAAAACCGTAGAAATCGGTAAGTTACCAGCAGGTCAGTACGAAATTGTAGTTGATATAAAAGACCTTGGCGAATTTAGAAAAGTTTTAAATGTTAAATAAATTTGCATACTAAATCAATCAAGCCGGGGAGTTAATTCCCCGGTTTATTTGCTTTTACACATTTGCGTATGTGGTATAATAGTCTAAGAATTTGCATACATAGATTTAAGAATTGAAGAATTGAGGTGTTGAGAGTGGAAAACTTTAGAATATCAAAGAAAGTAAAAGGAGCACTTGAGAATAACGTTCCCACTATAGCGCTTGAAAGTACGGTTATTGCACATGGACTTCCATATCCACACAATATTGAAACGGCAAAATTGTTAGAAGAAATAGCAATCGAAAATGGTATTGTCCCAGCTACCATAGGTGTTCTTAAGGGTGAAATAATTGTAGGCATGACATTTGACGAAATAGAACAGATGCTTGCAGATGACCCTCTAAAAATTGGAACAAGGGAAATAGCATATGCTGTTGGATTAAAAAAGAGTGCAGCTACAACCGTTAGTGCCACTATGAGAATTGCAAAGCTCGCTGGTATTAATGTATTTGCAACAGGTGGGATTGGTGGCGTACATGTTGGTGATTGGGATGTCTCACAAGATATAACGGAAATGGCTAAGACAGACGTCATTGTTGTGAGTGCAGGTTGCAAATCAATTCTTGATGTTAAAAAGACCATAGAATTTATGGAGACATTTCAAATACTTGTACTTGGTTACAAAACGGACAAATTCCCGCTATTTTACGAGGGACTTTCGAATTACAAAATCGATCATGTAGTTGAAAGTGCTTCTGAGATTGCACGAGTATACCTCTCTAAGAAAAGACTCGGTATCGAAGGTTCAATCATGGTAGCAAATCCTATCCCACAAGAATATGCAGTAGCCGAAAGTGAAGTGGAAGGCCACATAAGTCAAGCACTCAAAGAATGTGAAGAAAAAGGTATTACAGGCAAACAAGTAACACCTTACATCCTCTCACGAGTTGCACAATTAAGCGATTACAAAACACTAAGGGCAAATATAGAACTATTGAAGAATAACGTGAGATTGGCATGCCAGATAGCAAAAGAAATAACAGTGAACAATCCTTAATCCCAAAACTTGAACAAAAGTTATTATTAACAAAAACGGAGAAAACATACTTAGCCGTACTCGAAACTCCATTCCATGTATTAAAAAACAAGTATCTTCCAGCAATCGATATGGAAGATACTTATTATTCATACAACGAAGACCTTCACGAAGTGCTCAATAAACTTCTACCTTTTCTCGGACTTTCCGACGAAGAGGAAAAAATTGCAGAATACATAATTTACAACATAGACAGCAGAGGCAAAATCCGAGTTACACCAGACGAATTAGTTCAAAAATACAGCATTACTCCAGAAAATGCAGATAGACTCATCAATACTATACTATCAGAATTTTCTGAAGAAATAAGGCAGAATTCACAACAAGAAGAACCTTACTATATAGAACCAGATGTCATACTTGCGCCTGATAAAGTTGAAGTTAGAAAGATTGAAGTCAAAGATCCAATAATTGCTAAAGCACTTCAAATGCGCGAAGAAACGATTTTCAAAATCTGCGAAGAAGTGCGGAAGGTCAATGAATATTTCTTACGTGGTTACAGAAAATATCCGCAACTTCTTACTATGAGATACATAGCCAAACTGCTTGGTTTACACGTTTCAACTATTAGTCGAGCGGTGAGAAATAAATATGCAAGCACCCCTTTTGGTGTTCTCCCTTTGAGATTCTTCTTTGGAAAGACACTAAATAAAAGAATAATCCTCGAAGAACTTCAAAAGATACTGAGCATAGATGAATCTATTACTGATTCATACATTGCGCTTGTTTTGAAATCCATGGGTATAAACATCTCTCGTAGAACTGTGAATAAATACAGGAAGATGATAGAGAAAAAAACGGCAAATTCAGAACAGTAGAGGAGGTTAAATATATGAAAATCTTATTTGTAAGCGACACGCATGGTTCATTGAAATCTTGGGAAGATATTGAAAAAATGTTCGATTTATCGACATTTAACAGTATATTTCATCTGGGCGATGTACTTTACCATGGACCGAGAAATCCACTTCCTGAGAACTACAACCCAAAAGAATTGGTTGAGAGGCTTAAGAAACACAATATAAACTACGTTCGTGGAAACTGTGATGCGGATGTTGATTTGAAAGTGCTTGGTATTGACGAAATGCCAAAAGTTTCGATGGAGTACTTTGGCGACTTTTCCTTTATATTAGTGCATGGCGAAATATTTGAAGAAAACAATATCGAAGAATTTACTAAAGATACAAACGCACAGTTCATCATTCATGGTCACACACATGTTTCGAAAATAGAAGAAATCAATGGAAAATATATTATCAACCCAGGAAGCACTTCACTTCCAAAGAATGGAACACCAAGGAGTGTTCTTGTTCTTGAAATCGGAAACGATATGCTTAGTGCAAGGTTCTATAATCTTGATAACGGGCAGGTGTACATGGAAGGAAGATGGAGATTGAAAAATTCCGAACTATTGAAGGAATAATTGAAACAAAGATAAACATCGAACGTTCAATATTCATTGCAACCATTTGTGGAGTTCAAAGTGAAGAAGAAGCTAAGGCTTTTATTGGCGAGATGAACAAAAAATATCCAGATGCCACCCACAACTGTCCTGCATACAGAATAATCTCGCGCAACAACATTATTGAATTTTCTTCCGATGCGGGTGAACCATCCGGTACTGCTGGTTTACCCATGCTAAACACCTTAAGAAAACATCAAATACTCAATGTATCAGTTGTTGTAACTCGCTACTTTGGTGGTGTTAAGCTTGGTGTAAGAGGATTAATTGACGCGTATTCTCAAGCAGTCGACAAGGTTATACAAGAAGCCCAAAACAAAGGTCGCATACTTGTGAAAAAGAAAGCATACAAGCAAAAACTGAAGATTGATTTTCTTTCATACGGTAAAAAAATGCAGCAGCTTAGCTATATCGGGGTTACGATACTTGATATTTCTTACACAGAAGAATATGCTTATCTTGAGATAATACACAGCGAGCCGTTAGATATTATAGAGATTGAAAGTACTGAAGTGGTATACATTTGAAATATGAATAAAAAATTTTAAAAGGAGGAAAGAAAAATGATATCCAAAAGGGCACTTGAAACACCAGCAAGTCCTATAAGAAGGCTCGTACCATATGCTGATGAAGCTAAGAAAAGAGGAGTTCAAATTTACTACCTCAACATCGGTCAACCCGATATAAAGACACCAAAAGTGTGGTATGAATATATAGAAAAATACAAGCCGGAAGTAGTCGCATATACGCACTCTCAAGGTCTTTTGGAACTCAGAGAAGCCTTTGCAAAATACTATGCAAGGCACAATATACACGTAACAGCCGACGAAATAATAGTGACAAATGGTGGTAGCGAAGCTATCATGTTTGCACTTGGTGTTGTCTGCGATCCAGGTGATGAAGTTATAACGATAGAACCATTCTACGCAAACTATCTTGGCTTTGCATCGTACTTAAATGTAAAACTTGTGCCAGTCACAGCACATCCAGAAGATGGTTACAGACTGCCACCAATAAGCGAATTTGAAAAAGTCGTCAGTCCAAAAACGAAAGCGATACTCTTTTCTAACCCATCAAACCCAACGGGAACTGTCTACACATACGAAGAAATAAAAACAATCGTTGAATTCGCCAAAAAGTACAACCTCGTAATAATCTCCGATGAAGTCTACAGAGAATTCACATTCGATGGCAGAAAACACATATCGATATACCACTTTGAAGGCATAGAAGACCAAGTTATAATGGTTGACAGCATTTCCAAACGATACAGCGCATGTGGCGCGAGAATAGGAACACTTGTAACCAAAAACAAAGAATTTTACAAAAACGCACTTAAATTTGGTCAAGCAAGACTCTGTCCTGCTGAAATTACACAATTTGGTGCAATTGGACTACTCACACTTGGGGAAGATTACACCAATTTAGTACGTGACGAATACCAACGAAGAAGAGATGCAGCTTATGAAGGAATGAAACAAATTCCAGGGGTTGTCGTCCACAAACCTGAGGGAGCTTTCTACCTATCAGCCAAGCTTCCCGTTGACAACGCAGAAGACTTTATCATTTGGATGCTCAAAGAATTTAGTGTTGATGGCAAAACAACAATGGTCTCCCCACTGAGCGGATTTTACGCAACGCCCGGAGCTGGTATGAGCGAAATAAGAATAGCATACGTTCTTGAAGCTGAAAAACTTGCTGATGCGGTTAAAATACTTGGCGAAGGAATAAAAGCTTATAACTCAAGAAAATAAAAAAATCACTGACTACAAACAACAAAAGCGGCAGCCTTAAGCTGCCGCTTTTGATTTTCTCAAATCTTAGTGTTTAAGAACCTTCATCCCATCAACCGGTATGAACAAATCCTTAAGTGATTTATTTGAAGCAACATACATGGGCTTTTCAACCTTTATGTTCTTCGCAACATCCACATCAAAACCAGCAAAATCTCCACCCATTTTTGGAACAATGTATTCATTATTAGTCAGCGAAGCAAGATATCCTGAAGACATATAAACAATATACGAGCTATCTTTGACTGGCAAACCCCAATCGTTGATTTCACTGTACGAATAGAATTCGACCGCATATAGAATGGTGCTTAACTCGAATAAACCAGAACTATAAGATGCAAGAGAAATCTTAAGATTATCTGCAGTTGTTGACGTACTTACAGGTGTTGTTGGTAGATCTGCAGGATTAATCGAGCTTGTTGCAAACGGGGTTGTCGTTGGATAATTTTTTCTATACTCAGTGTATTCAAAACCATTTGTCCAGTCGCTATAGTTCATTAAATACAAATCCTTATCAGCCTTCAAAGAAGATGGTATCTTCACATCAGGAGTGGCAAAAACATACGAAGAACCACCTACAAGCCATTCAACACTTATATCTTTAAACACTGTTGCGCTCTCAGGATCCTTAAGCTGAGCCTCTGTAATTACAACTACTTTATCTTCGTTAAGCTCAAAATCTCGAATCATAGCGATTTTCTCGATACCTGTTTCTGCCCAAGGTGTGCCAATAAAGATTACTAAATCAGCCTTTCCTTTTGGTAAATAATCAGCAACATAGGTCTTGCTATCCGATTCCGATGGAAATGGAAATCTATGTTCATGATGGAAGAACACAGATATATATTTATTAGCATAAGCACTTGGAACTGTGATAGTAACTGTAGCGGCATCCGATTGCGTTGGATACCCAACATCAATCGGAACAAAATTTGTTTCAGACAACTTTGCATTGAAAAAATAAGCATACTTTATGGTGTATTCCGTAGCAGGTTCACCGACAGCAACTGAGTAAAGTCCATTTGAATCATTAACTGTGAACTTGTAAACGCCATTTGTCCCTGTTAGTTTTATCCATGTCCCTGAAAGCCCATCTTTTGCATATACGACATATGCATTAGTAATATGACCATGACGGGATGTCTGTATAGTCACTTCCTTTGGATTTGTTCCAGAAGTTACGGGTACACAAGAAAAAATAACAAAAGCCAATACAGTCGTGACTACAGTGAATAAAATCGACCTCATAACTCTGCCACTTCGCAACATACTCTCACCCTCTTCAATTGGGGTATTATTACCCCATATAGTACTTTAGACCATTTGCTCTTGACAATCGTTCAGTTAGATATATGGTATAATCATTAATAAAGTCTCTACAACTTAAGGTTTGGTGGTGTACAATGGACAGAACTGACAGAACAGAGAGATTAGAAATAATACTCATATACTCCATAATCTTCGGGGTTATAGTACTGATCAACGGTGTTGTGTTCCTCGCAATTGTCAAAGCCAAAACGAACAACATTACAAACACACAAGTCTCAACTCATGAAGCATACAGTTTGGAAAGTGCTACACGACCGCAGGATTCACATATCCTTGCCTCTAAAAATACACTAAGAGAAACCACGGCAACTACGAACGAATCCTCAGATACATACTCAAATCTGAATAAAGAAATTGAAGATTTAAAAAAAGCACTTGCAACAGAACGTACTGTTGAATATGTAGTTTACAGTGTCGTTGACTATGAAGGAGGAGCGATTACATACGATGAAATAGGAGGCACAACAAAATACGGAATCGCATCAAATTTTCATCCAGATATTAACGTTTATAGCATTACACGAAAAGACGCATTTAACATCCTATATGCAAGATATTACCTTCCCAACCGTTTGTACAAATTCCAAAGTGTAAGAATCCAAGTTGCCCTTATGCATATGTGTGTTCTCTTTGGGAATAGAGCATTCACAATTGCGTATTCAACAGTTCCAGAAGAAAAATTAATAAACCTAAGAGATTCAGACGAAGAATTTCCGGTGATTGTGGAACAATTGAGGATCTCATTCAAACAACACGCAATGAAGGTAGGAATCAAAAATCAAAAATACCTAAGAGGATGGCTCAATAGAATCGAAAAAGTTTTCTACATAGGTTAAGTATGCCTATCAAAAATTCGCTAAAAGATGCGATGATTTTTTTAAAAATTTTAATTATCACTCTTGACAAATGAGTGCTAATTTGGTAGAATATACTTGGCAAGCAAAAAAACAAAAAATCTAACGGAGGTGGATATATATGGCAAAGAAAGAGTATGTTGTTGGAATAGACCTTGGTACAACGAACTCTGTCATTGCATGGATGAAACCTGATGGAGCTATCGAAGTTATTCCAAATGCGGAAGGTAACAGAACAACGCCATCCATAGTTTCGTTTACGAAAACAGGTGAGATACTCGTTGGTGAACCGGCAAAGCGTCAACTTATTCTCAATTCAGACAGAACTATCAAATCCATTAAAAGAAAAATGGGTTCTGACTACAAGGTGAGGATCGATGACAAAGAATACACTCCACAAGAAATCAGTGCATACATACTCAAAAAACTCAAGAAAGACGCAGAAGAATATCTCGGTGGTGAAATTAAAAAGGCAGTTATTACTTGTCCAGCTTACTTCAACGATGCTCAACGACAAGCAACAAAAGAAGCTGGTATCATAGCTGGACTTGAGGTACTTAGGATTATAAACGAACCTACAGCTGCTGCACTTGCTTATGGACTCGACAAAATGGAAGGTGAGCGAAAAGTTCTTGTCTACGACCTTGGTGGTGGAACATTCGACGTTTCAATACTTGAAATTGGTGGAGGAGTTATCCAAGTTGTTGCAACAAGTGGTAACAACCATCTTGGTGGAGATGATTTTGACCAGAGAATAATTGACTACCTTGCAGACGAGTTTAAAAAGCAATATGGTGTGGATTTGAGAAGCGATAAACAAGCACTTCAAAGATTGAGAGATGCTGCAGAAAAGGCAAAGATAGAACTTTCTTCAAAACTTGAAACGGACATAAGCTTACCATATATTACAGCGACAGCAGAAGGACCACTACACTTAGAAATGAAACTAACAAGAGCAATGTTCGAATCACTTACAAGAGACCTTGTTGAAAAGACAAGAGAACCGATCGAAAGAGCTCTTAATGATGCTAAACTCTCACCACAAGACATCGACGAAATCATACTTGTCGGTGGTATGACGAGAGTTCCAATGGTTCAGAAATTTATAAAAGACATCTTCGGAAAAGAACCGAACAAGAGTGTAAACCCAGACGAGGCAGTTGCTATTGGTGCGGCTATACAAGCAGCAATCTTAGCTGGAACTGAAGGTGCAAAAGACAAAGACGTTGTCCTTGTCGACGTTACACCACTTACACTTGGTGTAGAAGTCAAAGGTGGCTTACTCGAACCTGTAATTCCAAGGAACACAACAATACCTGTGAAAAAGAGCAAAGTGTTCACAACGGCAGAAGATGGACAGACAAGTGTCGAAGTAAGAGTATACCAAGGTGAACGCGCTATGGCGAGAGACAACATATTCCTTGGCAGCTTCCAACTCGTTGGAATTCCACCGGCACCAAGAGGAGTACCTCAAATCGAAGTTACGTTTGATATAGACAGTGACGGAATAGTTCATGTTTCGGCAAAAGACCTTGGAACAGGGAAAGAACAATCGATGGTTGTCACGGGAAGACAACAACTCAGCAGTGACCAAATTGAAAAGATGATTAGAGAAGCTCAGATGTACGAAGAACAAGACAAGAGAAAACGCGAAGAAGTCGAACTAAAGAACAAAGCAGATGACATGGCATACCACATCGAAAAAATACTCAAAGAAAACGAAGGCAAGATACCAACAGATACAAAGAACAGACTTGAAGAAATCATCAAAGACTTAAGAGATGCAATCAACAGAGATGACATTGCGAAGATAAAAATGCTCTTTGATGACCTGCAAAGAGAAAGCATGAAGATAGGCGAATACCTCTACAAACAACAAGCTCAAGGCGGAACAGACACAAGTGAGCAGATGTAATAAACAATAAAAACAAACCCCAGTGGGCAAAAGCTCACTGGGGTTTTTTATTTAATACTGTACATTCAAGAACCATAAAAAGTTAAACCTCTGCATTTGCAGAGGTCTTTTTTTGTTTCTATTTATTCCCTATGCTGAAATAACATTTAAGCATACGAGCGTTTCAGTTGATTGTCTCTACTCCTCATAGTCACTTCTAAAACGAAATAAATCAAGAAAACGTTGAACAAGTGATCGGTTTCCATCCCTCATAGTCACTTCTAAAACAGTTTGTTATTCCTGCAAGTTATGGATACCTGGAGGTCGAAAGTTTCCATCCCTCATAGTCACTTCTAAAACGTATGAACTGGGAAGAACTCATGAGAGAACCAGAACTGTTTTGTTTCCATCCCTCATAGTCACTTCTAAAACAGGAGGGTGAAACTATGGTAACGGGAGGAAGAATCGAGATTACAGGTTTCCATCCCTCATAGTCACTTCTAAAACTACATATGAAGCCACAACAATTGTTACAACAATTGTCATTTTTGTTTCCATCCCTCATAGTCACTTCTAAAACCTAACATTTACGAAGCCGCGGTGTGGGTAGAGACAGAATACCGGTTTCCATCCCTCATAGTCACTTCTAAAACAGAGAGTTGAGATTCTTAGAGCGGTTCGGTATCGAATAGTTTCCATCCCTCATAGTCACTTCTAAAACTGATCCGCCTATCAAGGTGGACGCCAGAGACGTTGCTTTACGTGTTTCCATCCCTCATAGTCACTTCTAAAACATGAAAGCTTTCGCAAATGATGCGGCCCTCGGGGAGGTTATGGTTTCCATCCCTCATAGTCACTTCTAAAACTTTGTGGGCGGGCCACCACATGTGCCTGGCCCAATGGCTGTTTCCATCCCTCATAGTCACTTCTAAAACTTTATTAAACGGACAAAGGATTTAATTGCTGAAGGTGTCGTTTCCATCCCTCATAGTCACTTCTAAAACTTTTTAACAAAGGAGCTTGCAAAGGACACCGACGGTTTTGTGGTTTCCATCCCTCATAGTCACTTCTAAAACGGGACATCAACCCACTAAGCAATGTACTAAGATACTTGCTACGTTTCCATCCCTCATAGTCACTTCTAAAACACGCTAGACATCGCACTTGAAGTAGCAGCCGCAGTTGGGTTTCCATCCCTCATAGTCACTTCTAAAACAATTAGAAGTAGAATAACAAATGATGAAACAATCAAAGTTTCCATCCCTCATAGTCACTTCTAAAACATAAGCCCCCTACTTTTTTTTTAAAAAAAAACTTACAAAAAAGTTTCCATCCCTCATAGTCACTTCTAAAACTTCCTAAATGTTTTCTTGATATAGTGTACGATTTAGTTGAGTTTCCATCCCTCATAGTCACCTCTAAAACGGTTTGGCAGTGTTTATTTTGCATGTGACAAGATACGTTTCCATCCCTCATAGTCACTTCTAAAACGAATTTGAAGTTTGTTGATATGGGACAAGTACTCAAGGTGTTTCCATCCCTCATAGTCACTTCTAAAACACAAATTTTTGTCGGAGGTCCCAAACAACATTGAAGAAATTGAAAGTTTCCATCCCTCATAGTCACTTCTAAAACTTTCATCCTCCAGGGAAACCGTAACCCTGGAGGCTTTGTTTCCATCCCTCATAGTCACTTCTAAAACCAAGATATAGGTGACCCCAGACAGCATCCCCATGTATCTGGTTTCCATCCCTCATAGTCACTTCTAAAACTCAGACCCGTGTATTTGTTTATAAACGACGCGATGGTTTCCATCCCTCATAGTCACTTCTAAAACCATTGTTGATGGGAAAAACGGGGTGTACAAGGTATATAGTAAGTTTCCATCCCTCATAGTCACTTCTAAAACGCGACTATTATGCAACATTAGAAGTAACCAAAGTCGCGACTGGGGTTTCCATCCCTCATAGTCACTTCTAAAACATAACGTCTTCGAAGCCGACGGATGGCTTAGGAGAGAATAGTTTCCATCCCTCATAGTCACTTCTAAAACGTATATTCGAAGGCTATTGAAATTGCACGTTCAGGTTCTTATGTTTCCATCCCTCATAGTCACTTCTAAAACTCTAAACACATGGGGGCATGCATGCCCCCATGTGTTTGTTTCCATCCCTCATAGTCACTTCTAAAACTTTTAATGTTGCCTTTTTTATTGTTGTTGAAGACAATGATGTTTCCATCCCTCATAGTCACTTCTAAAACTTGTAGTTATTAAAGATTATATTATTGTTTTGGATTTTGACTTGTTTCCATCCCTCATAGTCACTTCTAAAACAAAGACAATATCCTTCCCAGTATTTGACGAGGACACGGACGGTTTCCATCCCTCATAGTCACTTCTAAAACCAACTTGCGATGAAAAGTTTGCGAACGAGCAAATCTGTTTCCATCCCTCATAGTCACTTCTAAAACAAAATAAATTATGTTTTAATATAAATAAAAAGGAGGAGGGATTTGGTTTCCATCCCTCATAGTCACTTCTAAAACTCGTAAGACCCTCATAGATATTATACCATTATTTTTGTTAAATTTGACAGTTACATTTGTAAAAATTGAAAATATCTTATTTATGCATATTTAGGTA
>Ga0207432_10214_pt1 | contig 14052 bp, 13 predicted proteins | sample YelNatsi2bottle7_FD_187543 | JGI IMG/M metagenome (GOLD analysis project Ga0207432, IMG submission 187543) | Hot spring thermophilic microbial communities from Obsidian Pool, Yellowstone National Park, USA - site 2 bottle 7 (SPAdes) (version 2) | ecosystem: Environmental > Aquatic > Thermal... | reverse complement strand
CAGATTTAGCTTATAGGGTGCCTGACATCGATGCTCAAGCGATGGACAGATAAGCTAAAGAGGCACAACAAACGAGTATGTATTACTCAAATAACTCCAGAGGTTCAGTCTTTGCCGAGTGGTAATGCTGCTTTACCAGCATGCCACAGAGGTGAGTTCAAAATTACCTCAGTAAACTTAAAAAGGACCTTCCACTTTTAAGTTTATCAGAGACAAAGGACCATTTAAATAAAAATGAGAAATTCAATTATGAGATTGTTTTACCAGGGTAAAAATGGTTTTTAAGGATTTGATTTGTGTGTTTATTATTAAATTTTTAATGTGGTTTACAGTCATATTATACGAGGGGTGTATGGTAATGAAAAGCGATATTGAAATTGCCCAGGAGGCAAAGTTGGAACATATTAAAAATATCGCTGAGAAAATTGGATTGACGGAAGATGATATTGAGTATTACGGGAAATACAAGGCAAAGGTAGATTACAATGTAATTAAGAGGTTAAAGGATAAAAAGGATGGCAAATTAATACTAACGACAGCAATTAACCCTACACCTGCAGGTGAAGGAAAGACTACAACGACAGTAGGACTCGGCGATGCCTTAAGAAGGCTGGGCAAAAATGCAGTAATTTGTTTAAGGGAGCCGTCTCTTGGCCCTGTTTTTGGGGTTAAAGGTGGGGCAGCAGGAGGCGGTTATGCTCAAGTTGTTCCGATGGAAGATATTAATCTACATTTTACAGGAGATATTCATGCGATTGGAGCAGCTAACAACTTGCTTGCAGCTATGGTTGATAATCATATTTATCAGGGCAATGAACTTGGCATTGACCCGCGCCGGGTTGTTTGGAGACGCTGTGTGGATATGAACGACAGGCAGTTAAGGTTTATTGTCGACGGTTTAGGTGGGAAAGCCAATGGTTTTCCGAGAGAAGATGGTTTTGATATTACTGTAGCATCGGAAGTTATGGCAATTTTTTGCCTTGCAAAGGATTTGAATGATTTAAAGGAAAGGCTATCAAAAATAATTGTAGCTTATACATATGATGGCAGGCCTGTAACCGCCGGAGATTTAAAAGCTCACGGTGCAATGGCAGCGCTTTTGAAGGACGCACTGAAGCCTAACTTAGTCCAAACCCTTGAAGGGACCCCTGCATTTATCCACGGCGGACCATTTGCAAATATAGCCCATGGATGCAACAGCATAATGGCAACAAAGCTTGCACTGAAACTTGCTGATTATGTGGTAACTGAAGCAGGTTTTGGCGCGGATTTAGGTGCGGAAAAGTTTTTGGATATTAAATGCAGGTATGCAGGAATTAAGCCGGATGCGGTAGTTATTGTTGCTACGGTAAGGGCTTTGAAGTATAACGGTGGGGTGCCGAAAGAAAGGTTAAATGAAGAAAACTTAGAAGCATTGAAAAAAGGAATCCCCAATTTACTAAAGCACGTAGAAAACATCACAAAGAAATTTAAGCTGCCGGCAGTAGTGGCACTGAATCGATTCCCGTCAGATACTGAGGCAGAGTTAAAACTGATTAGAGAAGAGTGCAAAGCATTAGGGGTAAATGTGGTAATTTCTGAAGTATGGGCAAAGGGCGGAGAAGGCGGAGTAGAGCTTGCAAAAGAGGTATTAAGGCTAATTGAAGAAGGCAAAAACGGATACGCTCCTTTATATCCTTTAGAGTTAACCATAAAAGAAAAGATAGAAACCATTGCAAAGGAAATTTACGGTGCTGATGGTGTAGACTATACTCCGGTAGCACAAAAGGAAATTGAAAATTTGGAGAAGTTGGGGTTTGGCAACCTTCCCATATGTATGGCAAAGACCCAGTATTCTTTGAGTGATAATCCTGCACTGCTTGGCAGGCCCACTGGTTTCAGGATTACCGTAAGAAATGTGAAGGTTTCAGCGGGAGCTGGATTTATCGTTGCGCTAACTGGAGAAATTATGACGATGCCGGGACTTCCGAAGAGGCCGGCTGCTGAAAATATAGATGTGGATGAAAACGGAAGGATCTCTGGACTTTTCTAATTAATGAATTCTGGGGTGTAAGAATTGAAGGATTATAAATTGCTTCTGGCAGCGGGGAAGGATGATCCCATCTTTCCTTCCCCATTCTATTCTAGGTTTAGCGGAGAATATATATTGAGAAAACTTCTGCCGAATTTAACCTTCAATAAAATGGGTAAGGGTAAAATCTCTTCGGATTGCCTCGAATTCAAAAAAAGGCAGGTTAGGGATTTTACTCAAAATATAGTTGATATTGTATTGTTCCCTACAATTTTACCCGAAATCATTGATGAGCCCGGTGATTATCTTCCGGATAATCTCCCGGAACATGATGTGATAATTGCTGCAGGGGTGCATCCCGATATTTTTCCAGAACTTTTGAAAAGGGCAGCAGAAGCCGGATGTAAAGCACTAATAGCTCCAAGGGAAGATCCAAAATGGATTGATAAATACTTGGAAAAAACTCTCAAAAATATATGTGAAAAATACGGCATAGAATATGCTTTCCCGAAGCCGTTTTGTTCACTAAAGAAGACGGGTTTTTACTATATTGACAACTTCCTCAAAGAATTTAAATTAGGTAGGCCTGAATACGAAGTCCAGGTTGATGATAAAGGCTATATAACAAATGTAAATGTAATTCGTTCTGCACCCTGCGGTGCTACCTATTATGTGGCTTGCGGACTTATAGGGAAAAAGATTGGAGAAGAAGCCGTAGAAGAGGCCAATAAACTGTGGCATGCCTACGCCTGCATAGCTTCTAATGCTATTGATGAGGAGATAAAAGACTCCATTATGCATATTGCCGCTCATATAAATTTACAGGTTGCGGAAAATACCTTAAAAATATGAGAGCAAATAGGAGGTCAATCATGTTTGTAGATAAAACTGTAAAGGATTTTATTAGCATCCTTTCATCAAAGGAGCCGGTACCGGGAGGTGGAGGAGCTGCTGCTTTAGCTGGAGCAATAGGCAATGCTTTGGGAAGTATGGTGGGCAATTTGACTGTGGGTAAGGAAAAGTATAAAGATGTGGAACCAGAGATTATTGAAATATTAAATAAGACTAAGGAACTGCAGGAAAATTTACTTTCTCTTATTGATGAGGATGCACAGGTTTTCAGCGAAGTTGCTAAGGCATATAAATTGCCTAAAAATACCGAGGAAGAAAGAAAGCAAAAGGAAGAGGCTTTAAAAAATGCTTTAAAAAACGCCTGTCAGGTACCAATAAAGATAATGGAGAATTCATTAGAAGCTTTAAAACTTCAAAGAAGGCTTGCTGAAATAGGATCAAAACTTGCCATAAGCGATGTAGGGGTAGGAGCTTTGCTTTTAAAAGCAGCCGTCTTGAGTGGAAAATTAAATGTCGTAATTAATCTAAACGGAATAGATGATGAGGAATTTGTTAGAAAAATCAGTGAATACATAGAAAGAATCTGCAAAGAAGCTGAGAAATTAGCTGATGAAGCTTATAAAATCGTTTTAGAAAAGTTAAAGGGTTAAAGCATGGTTTGAAAAATAAAAAATAGAAGGGGTGAACTAAATGGCCTTAATTTTATCCGGCAAGGAAGTGGCGGAGGCATTAAAAGAGGGTTTAATAAAAGAAGTTTCGGAGTTAAAAGAAAAAGGATATATACCCAATTTAAAGATAGTGATCGTGGGGGAAAGGCCCGATTCCGTTTCCTACATTAAAGGCGCATTAAAAAAAGCGAGCGAAATGGGCGTAGAGGCAAGCGTCTCGGAATTACCCGAAACTATAACGGAACAGGAATTTATAAAGAAAATACACGAACTAAACCAGGATGAAAAAGTAAACGGCATACTCATAATGAGGCCGCTGCCTTCCCATATTTCTGAAGACAGGGTAAAATACGAAATTTCACCGCAAAAGGATGTGGACTGCTTCAGCCCCATAAATGTAGCAAAAATAATGGCAGGAGAAGAAGGGGGCTTTGCGCCGTGTACACCCCAGGCCGTAATGGAAATCCTTAATTACTACAACATCGACCTTACCGGCAAAAAAGTGGTCATAATAGGAAGGAGCATGGTAGTGGGAAGGCCACTTGCCATGATGATGCTAAAACAAAACGCCACAGTGACCATATGCCATACAAAGACCAAAAACCTTTCTGAAGAAACAAAGAGGGCGGAAATCCTTGTAGCAGCCGCAGGGAAGGCAAAAATAGTAAAAGCCGATATGGTAGGGGAAGGTGCGGTAGTAATAGATGTAGGCATAAATTTTGATGAAAACGGTAAACTGTGCGGGGATGTAGACTTTGAAGAAGTAAAGGACAAAGCGGGGATGATAACACCCGTGCCCGGAGGAGTAGGTTCCGTTACCTCCACGGTTCTCGTAAAACACGTCGTAAAGGCCTTAAAACTACAAAAAGGCCTGTAGGTAGGGGGTTAAAAAAATGGTAATAACCGAAAAAAAGCCCTTTGAAGAAATAAAAAAGATGCTGGAAGGCGTTAAAGAAATATATATAACAGGGTGCAGCCTGTGCGCCACCTCCTGCATGACGGGTGGAGAAAAACAAATCTTGGAGATGAAAGAAGCCTTAGAAAAAGAAGGCAAAATCGTTACCGGATATACAGTGCTCGACCCTTCCTGCAACAAACTGCAGGTTCGCTCTACCTTGAAAAAAAACAAAGAAGCATTGGAAGAAGCGGATGCGATTCTCTGCATGGCCTGCGGAGACGGAGCCCAGACCGTAGCGGGGGTAATAGAAACAAAGCCCGTATACCCTGCCAACAACACCATGTTCATAGGCGAGGTAGAAAGGATAGGGCATTTTTCGGAAGTGTGCAAAGCCTGCGGAGAATGCGAACTTGCCTGGACCGGGGGCATATGCCCTGTAACGAGGTGTGCAAAGGGTTTACTAAACGGCCCCTGCGGAGGTTCCAGAAATGGAAAATGCGAAGTAAACAGTGAGAACGACTGCGCATGGGTGTTAATTTATGATAGGCTAAGAAAATTAGGGCAGTTGGAGAAAATGCTCGATATAAAACCTCCTAAGGATTACAGCAAAGCCTATAATCCGAGGAAAGTTGTTGTTCAAAGGTAGGTAGGGGGAATGGTTATGGGACTTCAAGAAAAACTAAATTCCGGACGATTTACCGTAACCTGCGAAATGGCACCTCCCAAAGGGGTTGACACCCAAAAATTTAGAGAATGCGCAAGGGCGGTAAAGGGGAGGGTGGATGCAGTAAATGTTACAGATTTTCAAAGTGCAGTAGTAAGAGTTTCTTCCTTGGGAGCGTCGGTGATTTTAATTGAAGAAGGCTTAGAACCCGTGATGCAGATAACCGGCAGGGACAGAAACAGGATTGCAATACAAGGTGAGCTTTTATCAGCAGGAGCCTTGGGAATAAAAAACGTCCTTGCACTAACCGGAGACCACCCTGTGTTTGGCGATCACAAGACCACAAAGCCCGTGTTCGAATTGGACTCAGTAAACATCCTTCAGATTGCAAGCACACTCATGGAAGGCAAAGACTTTGCCGGTAATCCCTTAAACAAAGCACCAGAGTTTTACCTTGGCGCAAGCGTAACACCTCTTTTTGACCCTATGGAACTTCAGGTAATAAAAATGCAAAAGAAGATAAAAGCCGGTGCAAAATTCTTCCAGACCCAGGCGGTGTACGATGTAGAAGTTTTAAAGAGATTTAAAGAAAAAATAGAGGGACTAAATGCCAAAATACTTGTAGGAGTAATCCCCTTAAAGTCCCCGGGGATGGCAAACTACATGAACAAAAACGTTCCCGGGATACGCGTTCCCGATGAAATAATAGAAAGGCTCAAGAAAGCCGAAGACAAACAAAAAGAAGGCTTAAAAATTGCAGCTGAATTTATTAATCAGGTTAGAGAAGAAAAGCTCTGCGATGGAGTTCATATAATGGCGATCGGCGCAGAGGAAAATATCCCAATTTTGCTTGACATGTGTAATTTATAAGGGAGGTTACAATAAATGTCAAAAAAAATTGTTGTTATAGGTGCTGGACCTGGGGGGTATGTAGCTGCTATAAAGGCAGCAAAGCTCGGTGCCGATGTCACGGTTGTTGAAAAGGACAAAGTAGGAGGTACCTGCTTAAATAAAGGATGCATTCCGACAAAAGCGCTTCTTTCCTCCAGTGAAGTTCTGGAAGTAATAAAAGAGGCCAAATCTTACGGAATAGTTTTAGAAGGAGAAGCAAGGCCCGATATAAACGCAATAATTGAGCGAAAAGATAAGATTGTCGAAAGGTTAAATAAAGGGATAGAGTTCCTTTTTGAAAAAAATCGTGTTAAACTAATAAGAGGAAAAGGTGAAATTTTTAACAATCAGAGGGTTAAGGTTGTAGAAGAGGATGGCAAGGAGGAAATAATAGACGCTGATGCGATAATTATTGCAACAGGTTCATCGCCCAATAAGAGCCTTTTCCCCTTTGATGGCAAAAAGGTTTTGACCAGTGATGAAATTTTAAATTTAAAACATGTTCCAAAAAGCATAATTATAGTGGGAGCAGGAGTAATAGGCTGCGAATTTGCGATGTTTTATGAAAGAATTGGGACAGAGGTCACAGTAGTTGAAATGTTAGACCGTGCCTTGCCTACAGAAGATTTTGAAATAAGCAAAGAAATGGAGAAGATGCTAAAAAGGAAAAAGATTAAACTTTACACAAAATCAAAAATTGTTGAAGTTAAATTAGGGGAGGAAGAAGTCGAGGCTTATTTAGAAGATGGCAAAGTTTTAAAAGCCGAAATAATGCTTGTTGCCATAGGGAGAAAAGCCAACATAGAAGGGCTTGGGCTTGAAGAAATAGGTGTAAAAACCGAAGGAGGAAGGATAATAGTAGACCAAAGGATGCAGACCAATATAGAAGGGATATACGCCATAGGGGATGTGGTGCCGGGATTGCAGCTTGCCCATGTAGCATCCTTTGAGGGCATATGTGCAGCAGAAAACATAATGGGGAAACAAAGCATTATGGATTATTCAGCAATTCCCCATGCAATATTTACCGAACCGGAGATAGGAGCAGTGGGATTAACGGAAGAAGAAGCGGTAAAAAGAGGATACAAAGTTAAGATAGGAAGGTTTTATTTCAGAGGTCTCGGCAAAGCGCAGGCGTCGGATAAACTAAATGGTTTTGTAAAGATAGTAGCGGATGAAGAAGAGGATAAAATCTTAGGGGCACATATAATAGGGCCCAATGCGACAGACCTTGTGCATGAGGTTGCAGTAGCTATGGCATGTGGGATTAAGGTATCCGAATTTTCCAAGGTTGTACATTCTCATCCTACCTTTAGCGAGGCTGTGATGGAAGCAGTTCACGATGTACATGGACAGTCTATTCACAATACATAAAATGGAGTGATAAAAATGGCTTATACAATTGCACTGGCAGGTAAGGGTGGAACCGGTAAGACCACCCTTGCCGGGTTTACAGTGGATTATTTGGTAGAGAAGGGTTTAGGCACGGTCCTCGCAGTAGATGCGGACCCCAATTCAAATTTAAATAATGTCCTTGGGGTAGATGTGGAGTTTACCTTAGGGGAAATAAGAGAAGAAGTAAAAAATATGGAAAATCTCCCTGGTGGAATGACAAAGGCTGATTATTTAAATTTTAGGTTGCAGCAGGCTATTATCGAAGGCAAAGGTTACGATCTACTCGTTATGGGAAGACCTGAAGGATTGGGTTGCTACTGCTTTGCAAACGGAATTTTACGAGAGGCAACCGATAAGCTTTCAAATTCTTACTCCTTTATGGTTATTGACAACGAAGCAGGGCTTGAACACCTTTCAAGGAGAACTACAAAAAAGGTGGATTTGATGTTTGCAGTAAGCGAATGCTCGAAAAGGGGGATAGATGCCGCATATCGGGTAAAGACATTGATAGAGGAATTGAATTTGGATGTAAAAGAGATCTTCCTTATAATTAATAGAGTTCCAAAAGAGGGAATAGAAAAAGAACTTTTAGAGCACGTAAAAAGATATAATATTCCCCTTGCGGGTCTTGTTCCTCTTGATGAAAGTATTTATGAATACGATAATAAAGGTATACCTTTGGTAAATCTGCCTAAAAGCAGCGAAGCCATCAGGGCTTATAGAAATATTTTAGATAGCATTCTCCTTCCAAGGATAACAATAAAAAAATGAAATACGGAGGCGAAAGATATGGCATATGTAAAACCCCAGCAAAAATATCAGGGGAAAATTAGGGAAGTTATTTTGGGTGAAGGTTTAAAAATTGGAGGGGAATCGGTACTTCCCTTCTACAGCTTTGACGGAGATTTGGGCAATGTTCCAAAAATCGGAATGGAAATCTGGGATATACCTCCTTTTGGTTGGTCCGAAAAACTGATGAATGAGATCAAGGATGTAGCTGAAGATCCGGCAAAATGGGCCCAGTATTACGTAAAAAATTACAACCCCGATTTTATTACCTTGAGATTTGTAGGTGCAAACCCCGATACCAAGGATAGAACTCCTGAAGAATGTGCAGAAATCGCTAAAAAAGTAGCAGAAAGTGTCAACGTCCCGTTGGTAATTGCCGGATGTGATTCTAATGAAAAGAATGCGAGGATTTTTACCAAGGTAGCAGAAGCCCTTGCTGATAAAAATTATGCGTTCCTTTCAGCAGTAGAAGCAAATTACAAAGAAGTAGGTGCTGCTGTAGGTTTGGCGTACGGCAACATAGTTGTGGCCGAGTCGTCAGTAGATTTGAACCTTGCAAAACAGCTGAACATTTTACTGACTCAGCTTGGGGTAAAGCCTGAAAAAATGCTCATGAACCCCGGTATTTCAGCTGTGGGCTACGGATTTGAATATGTTGTAACTACCCTTGACAGGATAAAGCTTGCTGCATTAGAACAGAATGATACCACACTCCAGATCCCTATAATAATGCCCATCTCCTTTGAAACATGGAAGGTTAAGGAATCCGTTGCAGAAAAAGAAGATGTTCCGGAATGGGGAGATAGAGAAGAAAGAGGAATTGCAATGGAAATTGCAACAGCTGTAGGTGTGCTGACAGCTGGGGCGGATGCGGTAATCCTTAGACATCCTCGTTCTTTTGAGTATATAAAAAGGTTCATAAAAGAAATGACGAACTAATTTTGAAGGGAGAGGTAAATATGGCGTTAACGGGTATGGATATATATAAATTGCTTCCAAAGAAAAACTGTAAAGAATGCGGTTTTCCCACATGCCTTGCTTTTGCTATGAAGTTGGCCCAGGGAGGGGTTGATGCGGGAAAATGCCCCTACATGTCCGATGAGGCAAAAAAGAAACTTTCCGAGGCTACAGCTCCTTTGATGAAGACGGTGAAGTTTGGAAGCGGTGATAAAACTTATACCCTCGGAGGGGAAACCGTTCTTTTCAGGCATGAAAAAACCTTTGTAAACAGGAACCGTTTTGCGGTAATGTTCAATGATACCATGTCTGAAGAAGAGATCAATGAAAAGATTTCACGAATGAACGGGGTAAACTATGTTAGAATTAATGAAAATATGTTTGTAGAAATAGCTGCGGTAAAATGTGAAAGCAAAAATAAAGAAAAGTATATGGAACTATTAAAGAAAGTCAAAAACGAATGCAAATTAGCTGTACCTATGATAATTACCGATGACCCGGAAATTGCAAAGGCAGCGGTAGATGAAGTGAAAGAATTAGGTCCAATACTATTCGGAGCGAATGAAGAAAACTTTGAAGCTATGGTCAACATAGCAAAAGAAAACAATCTGCTTTTAGGAGTAGAAGCAGAGAATTTGGAAGCTTTATATAACCTTGTCGAAAAAATCCATTCTCTCGGATACAAAGAACTCCTTTTGAGCACAAAAGCCGAAAGTGCAAAACAACTCTTTGAAGATGTAGTAAATATTAGGAGAACGGCTTTAATCTCGCAAGATAGAACCTTTGGATACCCCACAGCTGTTTTTGTAAACAGGCTGTCAGAGGATAAGTTCATGCAGCTTTCCTATGCTTCGATGTTTATCGAAAAATACGCATCAATAATCGTTCTCGATGATATAGATTATTCATTAGCTTTGCCTCTCTTTGCTTTAAGACAAAACATTTACACAGACCCGCAAAGGCCTATGAGGGTGGAACAGGGAATATACAAAATAGGGCAGGCTGATGAGAATTCCCCGCTTTTGGTAACGGTTGACTTTGCTCTAACCTACTTTATAGTATCGGGCGAGGTTGAAAGGTCGAAGGTTCCGGCATGGGTTCTTATACCTGATGCTGGCGGATATTCGGTATTAACTGCTTGGGCGGCAGGAAAGTTTAGCGGAAAGTCCATTGCAAAGGCGGTTAAAGATTTTGGAGTTGAAGATAAAATCAAGACAAGGGAAATTATTATCCCCGGCAAGGTTGCGGTGCTAAAATCCGATATTGAAGATGCTCTGCCAGGATGGAAGGTAGTAGTGGGTACCGAAGAAGCTGCAATGATTCCTAAATTTTTAAGGGATTATGCAGCAAAAAGGTCGTAAAATTTTAAGAATGAATTTTTGGAGGTGTGTTTTATGGCAAGGTTTTTAACCATAGGTGAGAGAATTCACGTCATTTCACCGGTCATAAGAAAAGCTCTTCAAGAAAGGGATCCGAAGCCTATCTTGGAAAGGGCAAAAGAGCAGGTTGAAGCGGGGGCTCATTACCTTGATGTAAATATAGGTCCTGCTGAGAGAGATGGAGAAGAATTGATGCAGTGGGTTGTAAAACTTTTACAAACCGAATTTCCCAATACTCCTCTGTGCTTAGATACGGCTAACACAAAGGCAATAGAAGCGGGTTTAAAGGTTTACGATCCAAAACCGGGAAAGGCTATAATAAACTCTGCCGATGCCGGAGCAAGGATTGGCATGCTTGAAGTAGCTGCAGAATACGGTGCTATGGTTATAGGCCTTTGTGCAAAGGAAGGAATTCCAAGGGATAATGATGAACGAATCGCTTACTGCACTGAAATTTTGGATAGGGCTATGCAGTTAGGGTTAAACCCCGAAGACATTTTATTCGATCCTCTATTTGTCGTAGTAAAGGGTATGCAGGAAAAACAGCAGGAAGTCCTTGAAGCGATAAGGCAGATTTCGGAAATGGGCCTTAAAACTACGGGAGGCTTGAGCAATGTATCCAACGGATGCCCCAAAGAGTTGAGGGGACTTATAGAAGCAGTATTTTGTTCAATGGCAATTCAGTGCGGGTTAACTTCTGCTATAATAAACCCGTGCAACAAAATGCTGATGGATGTTATAAAAACTGCTGAAATATTAAAGGGCTGGAATTTGTACTGCGATTCTTATCTTGAACTATAATAGAACTTTGTGGCCTGAAGGCCAAAAATAAAAATCCTTGGAGGGATTTAAAATGACTTTATTTGACATCATTTTTACAGGGTCAAAGCAGGCATTAGAAGCTGCGAAAGCTACTGTAGAGGGGGCTATTGAGAAAAAGGGAGCTGAAGCAAAAGTAGCTTTCCCTGAAACAGCATACAGCTTACCTACCCTTTACGCAGCTACGGGCAAAAAAATATCTACTCTAAAGGAATTAAAGGAAGCCTTAGGAATTGTAGAAAGCCTTATTGTAGAAGAACAAAACCTTGAAAAGGCATTGAACGCTGGGCTTGCAACAGCTCTTTCTGCCGAAATAATCGAAGCCTGTAAATATGCTGTGGATGAAAAGCCTTATAGTGAGCCCTGTGCAGGTTTTATATCAGATGCTATCATTCGCTCCTTAGGTGTTCCTCTTGTTACCGGAGATATTCCAGGTGTTGCCGTTGTTATTGGAGAAGCACCGACACCTGAGGAAGCTGCAAAGGTAATCAAGGGTTATCAGAACAAGGGACTGCTTGTTTTCCTCGTAGGAAAAATTATAGATCAAGCTATCGAATCAAAGGTTAAAATGGGGCTTGAACTTAGAGTTATCCCTTTAGGTTACGATGTAACTTCTGTAATCCACGTAGTAACAGTTGCAATAAGGGCTGCTCTCATTTTTGGAAACGTCCAGCCCGGCAATTTAGAAGAACTCTTAAAATACACAAAGGAAAGGGTTCCTGCCTTTGTTAACGCATTGGGCCCCTTGAGCGAGCTTGTAGTATCAGCGGGTGCGGGTGCAATAGCCTTGGGCTTCCCGGTAATTACTGATCAGGATGTTCAGGAAGTGCCTCACTTCCTTATAATTCAAAAAGACTACGATAAAATGGTTGCAACCTCATTGGAAGCAAGGAATATTAAGATTAAGATAACGGAAATTCCGATCCCTGTAGGATTTGCTGCTGCCTTCGAAGGGGAAAGGGTCAGAAAGGAAGATATGTACGCAGAATTCGGAGGAGGAAGGACTCCTGCGTGGGAGCTTGTACGTAAAAGAGAAATGTCGGAAATAGAAGATCACAAGATCGAGGTAATTGGGCCCGATATTGACACTCTTGGTCCCGATGGAGGTAAACTGCCTCTTGCAATTTTGGTGGATGTAGCAGGAAGAAACATGCAGGAAGATTTTGAACCCGTAATGGAAAGAAGGATACACTATTTCTTAAACTACATTGAAGGTGTAATGCATATAGGGCAAAGGGACATCATGTGGCTTAGAATAAGCAAATCCACTTACGAAGCGGGATTCAGGCTCCATCACATAGGAGAGGTTTTATACGCAAAGATGCTCGATGAATTCGGAAGCATTGTGGATAAAGTTCAGGTAACTATAATCACCGATAAAGAAAAAGTGGAACAACTTGCGAAAGAAATTGCAAAACCCCGCTACGAAGCAAGGGACGCCAGACTTGCAGGCTTAACCGATGAAAGTGTAGATGTTTTCTATTCCTGTTTGCTGTGCCAGTCCTTTGCACCTGCTCATGTATGTATTGTAACACCTGAAAGATTGGGATTATGCGGCGCTGTAAGCTGGCTTGATGCTAAAGCCACAAAAGAAATTAATCCTGCAGGACCCTGTCAGCCTATAGTAAAAGGGGAATGCTTGGATGAAGTAAAAGGTGTTTGGGAATCTGTCAACAAAGCTGTAGAAGAGCTGTCCCACGGAGCTACAAAGGAAGTATGCATCTATTCACTCATGGAAAATCCCATGACTTCTTGCGGTTGCTTTGAATGCATATGCGGCATTATGCCCGAAGCAAACGGTGTTATAATTGTAAACAGGGAATACACTGGGCCTACTCCCCTGGGGATGACTTTCGGAGAGCTTGCATCAACAACAGGTGGTGGAACACAAACACCCGGCTTTATGGGCCTTGGGAGACAGTTTATTACAAGCAAGAAGTTTATTGCCGCAGAAGGCGGATTGAAGAGATTGGTATGGATGCCAAAGGAATTAAAAGAGGCTTTGAGGGAAAAGTTGAACGCAAGAGGAAAGGAATTGGGGTACGATAATTTTGTGGATATGATAGCCGATGAGACCGTAGGAACTGATCCCGATTCAGTAGTGGAATTTTTAACCAAGGTAGGGCATCCTGCACTTACTATGGATCCAATGATGTAAGGAGGTAAGAAAATGTATTTTCCGGAAGAGTATAAATACCACAAAGAACACACATGGGCAAAGATTGAAGGGGATATAGCGGTAATTGGTATTACCGATTATGCTCAGGATAAATTGGGAGAGGTATTGTTTGTTGACCTTCCCGAAGTTGGGAGTGAAGTAAAACAAAATGAAGTTTTTGGCAATGTAGAATCGGGGAAGGTAGCGTCGGATCTTTACGCACCTTTAAGCGGAAAGGTGATAGAAGTAAATGAAGAGTTGGCAGACAGCCCTGAACTTGTAAATGAATCCCCTTACGAAAAAGGATGGATGATTAAAATAAAAATTGAAGATGCAGCCGAAATCGAAAATTTATTTGAAAGCACTGACTACCAAAAAATATTAGAATAGCTTTTCTTTATTGATTAAAAAACCCTGCAGTAGTTTTGCCCACTGCAGGGTTAATTTAAGTGCGCGCGGCATGCCCGCGACCTTGATGGTGAAAGTCCATTACGGGGGTTGATAGCACCAACCGTTAGCTGAAGGCAAGGGTGTCCACTGCGAGGTGGAATCTGAAGGAAGCCGGAGGCAA
>Ga0207432_10210_pt1 | contig 14306 bp, 12 predicted proteins | sample YelNatsi2bottle7_FD_187543 | JGI IMG/M metagenome (GOLD analysis project Ga0207432, IMG submission 187543) | Hot spring thermophilic microbial communities from Obsidian Pool, Yellowstone National Park, USA - site 2 bottle 7 (SPAdes) (version 2) | ecosystem: Environmental > Aquatic > Thermal... | reverse complement strand
ACAAGAGAGTGTTGAGTTGTTCATATCGGGATACCTCCTTTGTCAAGAGATGGTTGGGGGGGTGTCCCCTATTTATAAGGATAATGCGGTTTTTGGAAAGTTTCAATACTTTTAGTTAACATTATCCGAAGAATTAGAGGATGAGAAGAAGAAGCTTTTCGAGATATCGATAAAGGATTATCTAACTGGTGCTTACAGCAGGATGTTTTTGGAACAGTTCTTAGTGAAAGAACTGAACAAATGCAAGAGAACAGGTACAAAAACGACCGCGATATTTTTCGATGTGGATGAATTCAAGAAGATAAACGATGTTTATGGACATGTTTATGGTGATAATGTGCTCAAGACGTTGGTGGAAGTGGTTTATAGAAACATAAGGTTGATGGACTTAGTTGCGAGGTATGGAGGTGACGAGTTTGTAATAGTATTACCGGAAACACCACCTGAAAGTTCAGAAGGTGTGATGAAAAGAATACTTGAAGCACTGAAAGAAAAGAACATCTCAATATCTTATGGTATGACAGAAATTTCAAAGTACGATTCCATAGAAGAGATCTACAAAGAAATCGATAAATGCATGTACGAGATGAAAAAAATGAGGAAAGAGGAAAAACTTAGCTAAGAAAGATAAGACAATAAAGGAGCGCGGTGACCGCATGAAAATATTGGTTAAATATAAATTAAGCCTCTTGTTGTTTTTGAGCATTGCACTACTCTTTATCCAAGCGTGTGCGATAAATGAGGATAGTATCAAAACTGAGAATAACCACCCTCAGGTAGCAGTATCCGATGACGGGAAAGAGTACTACGCTGATAGGATACTTATTGGTTATGTGTATTCTCAAAAAATAAACGAAATTGCTCGAATGATTGACGGTGAAGTTGTAGTACATATTCCAGAAATCAAAGCTGTTTCTATAAAAATTAAAACAGATATAGAACGTGCTTTACTTATTTTGCAATCTCAAGGTATTAAAGAACGTTATGGCATTAGATATGCCGAACATGTCTATGTGCGCAATATCGTTCCATACGAATGCTGTTCGAGTTTTGGAGTTAGCGAACCTAAGAAAATGTTTCGTGGATTGAATGAGTATGAAAATTATACTGGTGAATCGCTTGACTTTTACCTTTGGGGATTGAGAGCTATCGATGTTTCATCGGCATGGAAAAGTGGATATGACGGAAAAGGTATTGTTGTTGCTGTACTTGATACAGGTGTAGATGGAACTCATCCAGATTTGCAAGGTCAGGTAATCGAAGGGTACAGACCAACTATCGATATGATTTTACCAGCAGGCACAGACTCATCGTACGGTGGTTCACATGGAACGCACGTAGCTGGAACAATAGCTGCAAAGAAAGATGGGAAGGGAATAGTTGGTGTTGCACCCGGAGCAAAAATAATGCCCATTGTTCTTTTTGATAGTGGCGGCTGGTATGTTGGAGATGACTTTGCTGCAAAGGGAATTGTGTGGGCTGTAAACCATGGTGCAAAGGTACTTAGCAATTCTTGGGGCGGGGCGGGTTATTCCCAAACGCTTAAAGATGCTATTGATTATGCGCTTGAAAATGATGTCGTTGTTGTTGCTGCGGCTGGTAACTCAAAATCAATACAGTCTTACCAATATCCTGCGAATTACCCAGGTGTAATCCAAGTTGGAGCTGCTGAATTTAACGGTGGAGATTATACTGTAGCTGATTTCTCAAGTGGTAGTCCAGCAATAAGTGTATGTGCCCCTGGTGTAGCAATTCTTTCAACAATGCCGCAGAAAGGCTCTTTTGGATACGATAAGAGAGCTTTCGAGTATGATGATAATGCAGGGTACTATGGATTCATGAGCGGTACATCAATGGCAACGCCTCATGTTTCTGGACTTACTGCCTTAATTCTGCAAAAATTTCCAAATGCAAAACCGTGGCAGGTTAGAAAAATCATCGAGATGGGTTCACTTGATATCGACTTACCGGGTCCTGATGAAAAATCTGGCTACGGTTTAATTCAATCGAATTCACTCAATAAAAATTTTCCTAATGTTGGTGGAGTGGATTATCAAGTTGTTGTAACCGATGCTTATGGTAATTGGAAAATCCCTTCAGTTTTTGTATCAATAGTCGGTACGTCTGAAACTGGCAGAAAGATGCGTTACTTTGCCAAGACAAATGCAGAAGGTATTGCAAAGTTGCTGGACATAGACGCTGGAGAGTATGATGTAATCATTGGTGGTCCGGATTCCGTGGAAGAAACAGAGGGATTGATACCGATAGTGAATAGAAGGGCTGAAGAAAGGCAATTTTCTTATCACATTTTTCTTAACAGTGAACCAGCCACGTCGACGGTAGTGAAATTCTCTTCACAAGCCAAGCTGGAATTAGAAGAATCTATAGCTAATGCACAAGTTGTATTTGTAGACATAACAAAACTTGCTACCGAAGTTGGCTATGAAACAGTCTTGCCTTTATTAGGTAACTCTGCGGACTTCTCCGAATTAAGCGGAAGGTTTAAAATTGAGATAAGAATACCTCAACCGTCTACAGCCGATTTAACAATTCGAGGTGCTGTCATAATGAACGGTGTTAGAATACCAATCACAGGAAAGATAAGCAAGAATACTACTGAAACATATATATCTGACGGATATCCGAATTTATGGTGGACTGTTTTCGGTAAGCTCTAAGAGGCTTTTATAATTTCAAATAATGGGTGGGATTAACTTGGCAAGAGAGAAACGGAATAAAAGCAATCTTACTACATATCTCTTTTTATCTATTTGTTTGATGCTCTTTCTTTTAAGTTCGTGTGTGTTTATAAACCTAATCCAGGGCGATTTCGAAATATCGATCTACGTTGCAGAATATAATAGTGGACCTGCTGTTGATGGAGCGTCTGTACAACTTATTAAAGACGGAGCGGTGGTCAGTACTAAATTTACAGAATCAGGAAATGTTAGATTTACAGTCAAGGGAAACTCAGGACCGTTTATTATTAAGATAACAAAGAATGGGCATGCCACAACGACTATCAAGATAGTTAATGTCCATTCGGACCTTTCAATAAGTACAACACTTCGAAAAGCAAAATTTTTGCCGTCTGGTGAGTTAGAAAACGATATAAATATATCTTTCGATATATATACATCTGAAAGCAAGATTACGAAGATACTTCCTGATGAAAATGGCATATTCAGCTTTTTTGCCAAGAGTTCTATATACATCTTAGCACGTTCAACATTTTCAAATATCCCCATATCTCACATGTACGCAAAGATTGGCAATGTTCCAGGTTCAGAATACCTTACATCCCCAAGACTTTATTCAGAGTCAAATATACTTGAGGGAAATTTGTATCTCACAACTTTTTCAGGTAAGAACTACCTTTTTATTGATGCTTACGATTCGAATGATAACAGATACGAAGTTGTAGTACCTGTGATAATAAATAACATTACTGATTTAAAAATAGTTCCTTATTTAGTCGAAACTCCAGATACTTCAGTTTACGCATACCATCTAAATGCAAGTGTCAATTACTATTCTGCGGAGAATGAAGCCTATACTCTAAGCACAAAGCGGAAGAATGGAACAAACCTTTATGTAAAATTACTCTGGAAGAGGTGGAATGAGAGCACTCAAAAAACAAAAACCAACGAACCAGATGGATACGTCATCTACAAATCTTACAATGGTAAAGATTACTATAAACTTGCATTTGTTGACTACACAAAGAATTATTATTACGACACCTATAACAACCGACCTAATGAAAGAGTTTGGTACGCAGTTAGCTCCAAATATGCATCTTTTGAAGGACCAAAAACTATTCTTGGTAGCGTTGTACCACTGCCGATGGTTTACATTACTGATGTATCTCCCATGGACGGGGCAACGAACGTTTCTCTAACTCCTACATTTAGTTGGAAAATAGACGGAATTGACCAATACGAAGATAAAGTTAAATACGCTTATGACATATGGATATACGATTTTACCGTAAATAGCAAGCGATATTACTATCCTTTAATAGATTCACCTTATTTTATTAGTGAGTCACCAAACGTTTCTATACCGATGTCTGCATACGACTGGCGCGATTTACCTGACAAACGGCTTCAAGCTGGAAAACCATATGAATGGGGACCTGAATTAATAGCGGCGATGTGGGAAGATAAGGCTAACAAATCACTCTCACTCTCAATTAATTGTGACTACAATTTCAGACTATCTCCTGTTGTAATTGAACCCGAAAAATACTATCTATTAGTTACTGGGAATGAGTGAGGATATCGAATGTCAAAAAAAAAACTCCCCGTAAAGCAATCGGGGAGTTTTTTGTTTCTATAAAGGGTTATACTTTAAACTTATTAAGCTCTGAGACAAGATTATCTACAACGGATTTCAATTCGTTTATTTGAACTTTAATTTTTTCTATTTCATTCATAGCCGCAGAGGTTTTATCGAGGATACGTTCACCATTTTCCTCGAGCTCCTGAATGCTATGCAATATTTCAGTAGAAGCTGAACTCATTTCCTCTGCACTTGCGGTTTGTTCTTCCGAATGAGCTGCCACGTTATCAATTATATTCGTAATCTCTCCAACAGACTTTGATATCTCTTCGAAGCTTTTTGAAACGCTTTCGTATCCAGTTTCTGTCTGTTCAACTTCCTCGTAGAGTTTTTCAATCTGCCCCTCAAGGGCTTTTGAATACCTATCGACTGCCGATATTGTTGAATTTATTGTATCTGTAGAGGCTTTCGTTTGCTCTGCAAGTTTTCTAATCTCATCTGCCACAACTGCAAATCCTCTACCAGCCTCCCCTGCCCTCGCTGCTTCAATTGCTGCGTTCAGTGCAAGCAAATTGGTCTGTTCGGCTATCTGTCGTACAGTTTCAATGATACTACCTATATTCTTCGTTGCTGAACTTAAATTACGAATTCCATTTCTCAGTTCTTCGTACTCTTTTACAAAGCCTGCTGTTATGTTTCTGACGTTTTCCAGTTCTTTGCTACCATATTCGGTTTTATCTTCAAGCCTCTTTGCCAGTTCAGCAGCGTTGGTTGCGAGATTGCTTAGACCTTGTGATTGTGTTGAAAGTTCTTCAATAGTTGCATTGATTTCCTCAACAGAACCTGATATACGTTGTATATCCGATTGTTGCTTTTCAATTGCCTTTGAAAAAGAGAACGATAGATCTTCAAAATCCTTGAACGTGCTTTTGAAAGTTTCAAGGGACTTATCAGTCATTTGAGAAACGTTCTTTGATGATATTACAAGCTTTCCTATACTTTCTATTGCATGATTGAGCATATTACCTATTTCCTTGAATTCATCGATAGAATCAATCTCCACTTTTGAAGTCAAATCACCTGACGCTATTTTTTCGAAAGCAGTCCTAAGTGATGGTAATCCCTTCAAAACACCTTTAACAAGAATTACAGTCACAAAACCAATAACCACATTGAATAATATACTGATAAGAACTAATTTAAGCTGAATTTCTTTGTTAAGTTCGAAAGCAAGCGTTGCATATTTCAGCAGCGCAGGTCCTATCCACAATGATATGGACATAACTCCAATGCTTATCTTGGATGTTGTTGGAATCATGAATTTTGTAAAAGCCTTACTATCAACTATCTGTGCAATTTGCATGCGTGAGTATAAGTATATTGCTATGGCTATAATATTCATATTTATTGCAATAGAGCCACCGAGTCTAAGTATAAGTGATCCCTCAGGTAATGCAAGTAACCTGTTAGCGAGCAATCCGGATATTGTTGCCGCGATGATATTCGCTATGAAAAGCACAATTGATGTGTAAACTGGAACATTAAATCCATAACCTTCTAAAGCTTTCTTAGCATTCGTTCGAATCAGTAGAAGAACAATTGGTAGGATTAAGACCACTGCTACCAGATAACCGACAAACATATTCAAAACAGGATATCTACCAATACCTGCAAAGATGTAATAACTAAATAGCAGCGCTGGAAAATCGATTACTGAAACTGAAATCAGAATAAGATTAGTAAGACGCTGGATAACCTTTTTCTTAATATCCTCCATTAAAGCACCTCCAATGCTCTAAGAAACGGTCTTTAACAATACTATATAAACTATTATATCATCTTGAAATTAACTACAGAAGTGCTTTTATTTAAATTTTATTTATTTAGCCAGACCTAACACTTTTAGAGAGATTGTCTGGGATTTTGTTGGTGTACCATAAGCTTGGAAAGCACCGGTAATGATGCGTGGATCGTATGAATAAGTCTTATAATATCCCGTTGTTGTCGAACCTGTTGAAGGATTAAAAGTGCCAACAGGACCTCTGTAATTTTGCATGATACTACCAAAGACGAAAAGTTGACCAGCATAAGATGATGTATTGTAATTATCGACTTTAAATGAACCATCGAATGCAAAGATGCTCGCAAATATCTTCATATTGTTTATTAGTTTATTGTCAGATCCAACCCCTATCCTTACATCATTAATGGCTACAAGGTTTAAAGATGATGTTTCATTTGAGTTGACGTAATTTTTTATTCGTTGCAACTTATCAGAATCAACGGTATCACCGTCGTTACCACTATTAGCTGTGAAGTTGTTTGTGTATGTGTCGTAGGGGATTATTCTATTGTTGAGGATAATATCATTTTCTGAAAAAAGTGTGTAATTGCCTTTGTATGTAGATAATTTTGTAGGACCATCGACAGTTATGTTTCCTGTTGCGTAGATAACTCCGTTAAATTTTATATTCGTTGTTTCTGATGATCCCCCACCTTGTTTTCTTAATATTGCATCTGGTGGCGATGGATTCCACGTTATTATATAATCGACATTTCCTTGAGAAACTTTCACATCGTAGTTACTACCTCCCTGACCGTGATTGAAACTTACAGTAACATTTCCAGTAAATTTTATTCCACTGAACGTACCTGGGTTTGATTTTATTGTTGAATAATCTCTCACCAAACTGCTTAGTGCACTTTTGTATTCATTCTTTATTGTATTAAAATCCAGTGCACTTATGTCTTGGCTCGTTAAGATTCTATACGGTGGATTTCCGAGAAGATTAGCATAACTGTTATACTCGCTTGGATTAACAACTTGCCCGCCTTGGTTTTTCATACCGAGAATCTCTATCGTAGAAGTAAAAGTTGGTTTTCCGCCAGCGTTGTTGATGTTTATATAATCGTGTGACCTCATTGGTCCGTCGATTATTTCCCCTGCTTTAAAATAAATTGTACTCCCCGTGGGAGATTTTTCTTTGTTAGTGAAGTAAACATACTGATTAAGCAATTTTGAAGTTACTATTCCATACGCATAAGTTACCAATCCGCCCTTTTCGACACGTGAAACTATTAAAGCACTGAGTGGTAGTTTTGTCTTTACAACGTAGATCGATATACGTGACAATTTTCTATTTGCGAGATAGTTAGCAAGTTCGTTTTTCAATGTATTTTCTACACAAGACTGATTATCGTTGCTCATATCGGCAATTGAGAAAGTATTATTACTGACTATATTTACCGACAAAAAGTTCTTCCATTCCGAATTAAGCTTTGAATAAAAATCGCTATACCATTCCGGAGAACGATTTTGGTATGTTATATTGAAACCTAACACACCAGCCGAAAGCGACTTTATATATCCAATTCCCGCATTTAACGTATTAAGTGCGTCCACATCGAGTTGTGAAGAAGTCTGCATTCTTATAGCGTTGGTTCTGTAATTTCCTACAAGTTCATAAAGTGTTAAGAGCATGATACTTGCTACCATAAGGAAGATTAATACAAGAGCCGTTATGAAACCTTTCCTATTTCTATCCCATTGCATCTAACCCCCCCTGTATTCAACATTTAAAGTTGTGCTGGATGATTCAGTTGTAAGATATTAAGATGCAGTACTTAGAGCTGTTAATAATGGAAGAGTATAAATTATTTTACCACCGCGATGGCTAAAAGTTATCTGCAGAAATTTCGGATCAGTTATCTTGTTTGTGCTTTTCTCTAAAGTTTGAAGTGTAATTGTTATATTGCTAATCTTCTCGGAAGTTTTTAGTAAATCCTTTCCATCGAATTTGACAATAATGCCATCTGTTGCATTCACGAATTCGAGTTTCTTTTTGGTCGTTATAACACTCGAACCAGATGGATAAAAGAACTTCAAATATACAAACTTACCGTTTGCGTCAATTTCAGATGGATTAATGCCACCGTTTATGCCAATCCATTCATCGTTCCAAACACTCTGAGTTAAGATACTGTCAAGAATGGATATTATTGATTGAACTTCTGTATAAAAGCTTGAGTATTCTTGCTTTTCATTCAAGACATTGATAGTCAAGTTGATTATCAACCCCAGCATTGCTATAACAAATACCATGATAATCATACTTGCAATCAAACCAGAAAGTGTTAGCTCCATGCCCCACCCCTCCGTTTCTTAGTAAGCTTTATATTGATAAACGTAAAATCTTTCTGTCCTACCTGGTACCATCTCGATAGTGAATGTGTGTCTAATGAAGTACTGACCAACTGATTGGCTCTGGACATCTGTTGTTCTTGGATACGAAACTTGAGAGCCTTTATAAAAAGCCTGATTTATTTTACTTATATCTATCTGTACATTACCGAGTGTACCTTGCATATAAACATACCTTGCGATAAAATTCTCCAATTCTATTGTGCGTTGTTGGTTAGACAGTATTGAAATCGATCGAAGAATTGAGCCAACACCCGTTGCAATTGTAGAAAAAACTATGCTTATTAATAACAGAGAAACAATAGTCTCCACCAACGAAAAACCTTTTTTCAATCGAATAATACTCATTCTACGACCTCCTTTATTGATAAAATTGATAAATTTTATTCACTCTCTAAACTATTAGACCAGATTTGTCGATAAATTGTTCAGAAGGAATATTTGTTTTTCTTTAAATAAGGAGATGGTAAAATGGAAAAACTTGAAGAGTTATTATTGATAGGAAATCAAAAAGGTGATCTTGAAGCTTCTAATCTAACATTGTGCGTAGTTGATTTCATAAATACATTAGATGAATGGGAATTTGTAGATAAACTTGCAAGAGCGCTATACGTTCATACAACGTCCCATGGAGTAAGGGTGATGACAAAAAATTACATAAAGATAATTGGTTCAAGTTCTGGAATGCCGGTTACTTTCAGTTCCGAGAACATTAAGATGGTAATCCATCTTCCTGAATTAAATAAGAGCGATGTCAAATTGATAAACGCGGTTTCAATAATTGCTGAATTACACTATAGGAACATTCAAAAACACTCAGAAATTCTCCACTTTGCACTATACGATGCACTTACAGGTGCGTATACCAGAAGCGCCGGAATGAAATTGATTGAAAGCGCATTTGAAGGTGTAAAGCGCACTGGCAGAAAAGCTTTCATTGCGTTCTTCGATATAGACAACCTGAAAAAAGTTAACGATACATACGGTCATTTGAAAGGCGACGAAATGCTTGTAAAGTTTGCGCAAACATGCCTGAATAATATTCGAAAGAGCGATATACTTGTAAGGTATGGTGGAGATGAATTCATACTATTCATAGACTCAGATAATCCAAGAGCATTAATGGACAGAATTAAAAAGAGTTGCGAGGTTCAATTCTCATATGGTATAGTCCAGATAAAGAACGAAGATTCGATATCTGAACTCATAAATTCTGTCGATAAATTGATGTACCACATGAAATCAAAAAAGAAAAGAAAGCAAGAATGCAATTAGTTTAGCAACTCAGAAAAATCATTATTACTCCTCTTTGGATAGTCTAAAACAACGCTATAGAATGTTCTCTTTCCTAAGCATCCTGTGGTATAATCTAACTTGAAAAGAGATTAAGGGGTGGTCCGATTGGGAAAGGGAACATTTTTATTTTACTTAACTAATCTATTCACCATTCAGCGTTGGAACAACCGACCAGCACTTCTCAGGTTCTCAGAAGCTGACAATTCTTTTAGCGTACTTTTTCTATCATTTGTTTTTCACACATGTTCAAATTCAACCAGTAGTGAAAAATTGGCAAATGAAATTGAGAAGAGTCTCCAATGGAGATTATATCGTGAATTGCCTAAGGTTGTTCTATCTGATATATCACTCCAATTGAAAGAACGTATCGAACGTTTCGCACCCGATGTCTGGAATGAAGTCAAAAGAAAGGCATTTGAGGAATTAAGAATACTGGCAGATGAAGAGACAGTAAGCATCCTCGCTCCAGAATTTGACAGTTGTAATATACTCGATAAACTTGCAGACCTTTACATAAGTTACCTTGAAGCCTCTGAAAATGGCAAAATCTATGATTATAACCAACCTCTGAAAGAGCTTAAGGAGAAGATTGATAGGATTTCAAAAGAGATGAATAACAGCGATATGGAAAAATACTGGAGTATAGCCCAGTATGTTTGGACGCCACTTGTGAACCTCACATCGATGACCAGGTGGAATCGTACGCATAGAAATGTAAGAACGAGTGTCAGTGGACATTCGTTTATCGTTGTCACAATAGCTTATCTAATAGCCAAAATCGTAAGTTATGAAAAAGTACATGAAGTTATCATCAAAGCAATTCTCCACGACTTGCCGGAAGCATTCACAGGCGACGTTATAACTCCAACGAAGAAAAAGGTTCCGGGGTTAGATGAACTTGTTGCGAGCGTTGAGAAAGAGATGATGTATGAGTGGATTAATGGTTGTAATTATATTGCACCTTTAGAAGAATATATCAAGTTTTGCGTAGAACCATTTTCAGATGAATCGGGCAAAATAGTACGTACTGCTGACTACTTTGCAGCGCTTTTGGAATGTGCGGTAGAGATTAATTCAGGAAATAAAATAGAGATTTTCAGAGAGAATTTCTTCAATTTCAAAAGATTGATAAAGGAGACATCGCCCTTAGACCTTTCACAGTGGATAGACGAAGTGGAGAGTATAATATTCTAAACCTAAATATTGTTATTGGGTTGAGCAACTCAGAGAACTTTTAATGGAGGAGAACAGAGATGGTAGATTTCAAGATGACAAAAGATGGGCTTGTGTTGTACATAAAGGATTACACGGATATTGTTGATGTACTTCAAAAAATAGAGGATAAAGTGAAATCAATGGGTAACTTTTTTGCTCAAGGTGATAAAATCATGCTTCTTGTAGAGGAGCATGAAAAACATATTTCGGATATCCCAAAGATTGTTGGAAGAGTCCAAGAGCTCGGACTGACAATATCTCATGTTTTGATGGGCTCGGAAGGTAAGAACGACGTAATAATTAGAAAGAAAGTCGATATGGTCAATCAAGGTGATACACGTTCTGGAACCAAGCTGGTAAAGAAAAATCTGAGAAGTGGGCAAAGTATAATACATTCTGGCGATGTAATCCTCGTTGGCAATCTACATGCAGGTGCGGAAATTGTTGCAGGTGGCAGTGTTGTAATATTTGGTAGATGCCAGGGCACAGTTCGGGCGGGAATAAATGAAGGTAGAGAATCTGTAATAATTGCATTATCATTTGAAGCACCTTTTGTGCAGATTTCCGATTTAAAAGGCACATTCACCGAAAAGTTTAATTATCCTGTTGTACTACACGTAAAAACGGGAAGAATAGAAGTTGGAAAATACAATAACAAGATAGGAGGGGTAGAAGTTGGATAAAAAAGCTACGGAACTTAGAGAACTAAAGACGAGCAAATTACTTTTGAAATTATCGTCAATACCAGGTCCGTCAGGATATGAAGACGACGTTATAAGTGAGATTTCACAAATAATGAAACCCTATTCTGACGAATGTTTCAGAACCCCTATGGGAAGTTTGGTATGTGTGAAGAAAGGTACGGGACCAAAAATAGGCTTTTTTGCGCATGCAGACCAGATTGCATTCGTTGTTACAAAAATCTACGAGGATGGTTTTATGAGACTTTCAGGAGTTGGTGGCTGGGACCCAAAGACAGTAATTAGCCAGAAAGTTTGGGTTCACACTAAAAACGGCAAGCTCAGAGGCGTTGTTGGGTTCATGCCTCCTCACTTGCAAACAACGGAAGAATCAAAAAAAGTACCAGATTACGACCATCTCTTTGTTGATGTGACGATGAACCCGAACTGGAAAGACATATCTATCGGAGATTTGGTAACACTCGATGTTGAAGGTTTTGGAAAGAATGGAACAATCTTTGCACCAGCGCTCGATAACAGGGCAAGCTGTGTCGCGATAATAAAAGCAGCGGAATTACTTAGCAAGATAAAGACAGATGCGGAAGTTTACTATGTATTCTCAACACAAGAAGAAATCGGCGGACCGGGTGCAAGAAGTGGGGCGTATATATCGGAAATCGAATATGGGATAGTTATCGACGTGACACACGGAGACGAGGATGTTCCAGGTTATCCAAAAATCAAAATGGGGGAAGGACCTGCTGTTGCCGTTGGACCGGTGACGAACAGAAGATTTGTAGAACATATTAATAAAATATCTGGAAAATACAATATAAAGGTACAGATAGAACCGATTGCGGGAAGGTCAGGTACAGATACCGATGAGGTTCAACTTACAAGAATAGGTGTGAAGACAGCATTGATTTCTATTCCATTAAAATACATGCACAATCCATACGAAAAAATTGTTATCAAAGATGTCGAAGACACAGCAAAATTACTCGCATTTTCCACAGCACATCTTCCAGAAATGGAAATCGAAGAATGTGAACAAAATCCAGACTCAGCGGGGGAGGGAGAATAATGCTTAAGTACCTGAAAGAGCTAACGGAATTCAGTGGACCATCAGGTAACGAGGATAATGTCAGAGAGTTTATAAAATCAATAATATCAGGAAAAGTTGACGAAATTTTTGTCGATAGAATGGGGAACTTAATTGCTTTGAAGAAAGGAAAAGGAAACGGCAAAAAGATACTACTCGATGCCCACATGGATGAAGTAGGTTTTATTGTTACGAACATAAACGATGACGGAACGCTTTCGTTTGCGCCGGTAGGTGGAGTGGATACAAGAGTTATCATTGGCAAGAAGGTAAGAGTTGGTAAGGATATTATTGGGATAATAGGCTACAAAGCCATACATCTTCAAAGAGACGGCTATATGAACACACCAAAATACAGTGAACTGAAAATAGACATCGGAGCGAAATCAAAAGCAGAAGCTGAAAAACAAGTTAAAATAGGAGACTATGTTTCATTTATCACACCTTACGAAGAACAAGGTGAGTATATCATCGCAAAGGCGTTAGATGACAGGTGTGGTTGCAGCATTTTAATGGACCTCATTGAAGAGAATATTGAAACAGAAAACGACATATACTTCGCATTCACAGTCCAAGAAGAGACAGGACTTAGGGGACCAGCGATAATCGCGGAACAACTCAAAGCAGATATTGCAATAGCAGTTGAAACAACAACAAGCGGAGATGACCCTGAACTTGAAAAGCAACTGTGGTCGACGCACCTTGGTGATGGACCAGCTATCACATTTATGCACAGTGGATATGTTGTCCATCAAACAATTTTTGAAAAACTCATCGAAACGGCAAGACAGTTAAACATACCATTCCAATACAAAATGCGCACAGTGGGTGGAACAAACGCGCGAAGATACGCGCTCACAGGCATTCCAGCTGGTGTTGTGTCCGTGCCAGCAAGGTATATACACTCGCCTGTTTCTGTGATTAACAAGAAAGATTATGAGTATACCATTGCTTTGCTGAAAGGATTTCTTAGAAGAACTGATTTTTAGAACTCGGTTGTGCTTTGAGAAATATTGACATAACCTTACGAAAAATTGTATAATTTAATGTAGCATCAGATGCCATCTTTTATGGGGGGCAAAATCATCAGTTTAGCCCGCAATACCACATCTCAGATAGTGTTAACTTGTAGTGATGAAAGAGTGTAAGTGTGAAAGAATGAGATTGATATTACCATTGTGCGTTTTCCAAAGATTCTTCACTACACAAAAACCTTGAATGTATTTTGCTAAATTCTTCGTATTCTTCAGTCCTCGCTTGAGTCGGAAAAAGTCTTTCAACAATGAAAACTTAGATTCACATTGATTGTTTTTACCGAGCGGTACCACTACGTGATTGATATTTCTAAACAATATCTTTACTGCACTTTCATATGCACCAAGTCCATCAGTAATAAGTTCAATGTTTTTAGGTTTTGAATTACCAAAGAACTTCTCGAGTAATACTTTGACTTGTCCCATATCACGATACTTTGAGACATGCCAACAAAGGATAAAGTTAGTTTCATGATCAACTAATAGCCAAACAT
>Ga0207432_10202_pt1 | contig 15070 bp, 13 predicted proteins | sample YelNatsi2bottle7_FD_187543 | JGI IMG/M metagenome (GOLD analysis project Ga0207432, IMG submission 187543) | Hot spring thermophilic microbial communities from Obsidian Pool, Yellowstone National Park, USA - site 2 bottle 7 (SPAdes) (version 2) | ecosystem: Environmental > Aquatic > Thermal... | reverse complement strand
AAGATTTAAGTTCAGCAGGAGGTTCAATATCGACTTTAAAATGTTTAGCAGTAAAGAGGAAGATTTTGAGTAAAAAATTTAATAAAGAAGTTAAGAGGAAAATAGGTAGTGGTTGTCGAAACATAAATTAAGGATTCCCTCCTTTTTGGGGTTGATGGTATTTGTTTTTGGCAACTACTACCTACGACACCAAGAGGGGGGAATCCTCCTTTTTTCTGAAAAACTTTTAGTTTCAATGTTTTATAGGTTGTAGATATGTGAATTTAGTGCCTTAATTTGACATTACACATAAAAAAAAAGGGGGTCAAATAATGAAAATCACTTTTTGCGGAGCTGCAAAATCAGTTACGGGTTCGTGTTATTACGTTGAAACAGAAAAAAGAAAATTTTTAATAGACTGCGGAATGTTTCAAGGTGAAAAAAGCAAGTTAAATTTTGAACCATTTCCATTTAATCCTACAGATATAGATTTTGTAGCTATTACCCATGCTCATATAGATCATTCCGGTAGATTACCTCTTTTATTTAAATTAGGATTTAAAGGGAGTGTTTATACAACTTCTGCAACAGCAGATTTATTAGAAATAATGCTAAAAGACAGTGTTCATATACAGGAGCTTGAAACAAAGTGGCAAAACAAAAAAAGACAAAGGAAAGGCCTAATACCTTTAAAACCTTTGTACACAGTAGAAGATACTTTGCAAATTCCTGACTATATTGTGAGAAATCCCTATAACAAATGGATTAACATTGATGAAAATATTCAAATAATGTTTAAAGATGCTGGTCATTTATTAGGTTCTGCTATAATTATTTTAAAAGTTAAGGAAAAAAATGGAGAAATTATCCTTACCTTTACAGGAGATTTAGGCAATTTTAATATTCCTATAATTAGAGATTATGAATATATTGATTACACAGATTATCTAATAATAGAATCCACTTACGGAGATAGATTTCATGATAAAAGTGAAGATATTAAAAATTTATATGAAATCATTGTAAATACTGTAAAAAGTGGAGGAAACGTAATTATTCCCGCCTTTTCGGTGGGACGTGCAAAGGAAATATTGTATTTGCTCAATTACTATATAGATATTGAAAAAAGAAAAGAACTTTCTAATATTGAAATTTACCTCGATAGTCCACTTGCAAAAGAATCCCTTGAAATTTATGAAAAGCATAAAGAATGTTACGATGATGAAGCTTTAGAACTATTAAACAAGGATATAGATATTTTGCGATTCGACAACCTGTATACCATTTCAAGCACCGAAGAATCAATGGCTCTAAACGATAAAAAAGGCATTGTTATTATCTCAGCCAGCGGCATGTGTGAAGCGGGAAGAATTAAGCACCACTTAAAACATAATATTTGGAAAGATACCACTTCAATAGTATTTGTTGGATATCAAGCAGAAGGAACTCTGGGACGAAAAATACTGGATAATGCGAAAAAAGTAAGAATATTCGGTGAAGAAATGGTTGTTAAAGCAAAAATATATAACCTTCCCGGCCTTTCCGGACATGCTGATCTGGGCGGGTTAATAAATTGGGTAAAAAACATAAAAAACGGTGTTTCAAAAGGTGTATATATAACCCATGGAGAAGAAAATGCTTGTGAAAACTTCAAAAAAGAGTTGGAAAAAATTATGAATGTTAAAATAAGGATTCCTGATCTTTTCGATAAAGTAGAATTATCATAACTTTAATGCCATGTTATACTATTTTTTCATTTGAAAAGCTTCTTTTAAAATTGCTAATACTTAAAAAATAAACAATGTAAAATATCAGACAAATAATCCCACAGGCTATAAAGGCACCATTAACACTAAAAATTTGGGCAAAAAAACCAGATATCAAACTACCTAAAGGAGTTGTACCAGCAAAAATCATCGTATAAAGGCTCATAACTCTGCCTCTATATTCATCCGAAGAAGAAAGCTGCAAAGTTGAATTGGCGGTTGTTGTAAATAGTATTGCAGAAAACCCAGCAAAAACAAATAAAATTGATGACAAATGGTAGTTTTTGTTAATTCCTATTATCACAAATATTATCGAGGAAAATATTAACGAAAAATAAAGTCTCTTTAAAGTAGGTTTTTTCTTACTTGTTGTAGCCACAAAAAATGCTCCAATAAGCGCACCAATTCCCATTGAAGAAAGCAAAAAACCATACTCAGCTTCATCCCTATGTAGAACATATTTTGTATACAAATGTATCAATACATTAAAATTCATAATAAAAACGTTCATTATGAGAAGTAAAGTAATAGTTTGCAAAATAATTTTATTTTTTCTTGCATATTTTAAACCTTCTAATATATCTGCAAATACTTTTTCATTCTTTTTTACACTCATTGGTTTCAAGCCTACATCAATCATAAAAAGACCTATTAAAACTGCAGTAAAACTTAATCCATTTAATAAAAAACAAATGCTCATTCCAACATTTTTAAGAAGCATACCCGCAATAGCAGGCCCTATGACCCTTGCAAGATTAAAATTTAGTGAATTAAGAGCAACGGCATTAAAAAGCAATTCATGACCAGCCAATTCGATAACAAAGGATTGCCTTATAGGCATATCAAAAGTATTTATTATTCCTAAAAATAAACCAAAGGTAAGCAATATAGGATAACTTATTATTTTTTTCCATGTTAAAAAGGATAACAAAAATGCGAGAAACATAAAGCAAACTTTGGGTTAAAATTAACAGTTTCTTTTTGGGGAAGTGATCGGCAATCGCACCTGCAAAAAGGGATAAAAATAATTGGGGTGTAAACTGCACCGCATTAAAAAGTCCAATTAAAAATGCTGATTTTGTTAATGTGAGAGCAAGCCACGAAAGAGCAGTATTTTGAAGCCAAGTCCCGATAAGAGAAATACACTGGCCAAGCCAAAAATATTTGAAATTTTTTGATTTAAAAGCTGCAAATGGATTGTTTATACTACTCATTAGTTAATCATACTCCTAAATAAATTAAAATAATAAAGCCGCTTTTTAAAGCGCCTCTATTTTTTTATTTTATCACTTTTTGTAGGATTTGAAAATATATTTATATGATATAATATTTATATTATTTAACTTTTATATTATGAAATTTACGAAATTATAACTCTTATTTACAATATGCCTAGGAATTGGAGTCCCCGGCCCTTTGGACGCAAAAAAGGGTATTGTAAAAAATCCTCCAAACCTTCCCGGTTGGAAGGATATACTGTTGCTTTTAATGTTGTAAAGGCAAAATTAGGCCGTGAAACAGGCGCCATCGGTGCAGCTTCATTGGTTTTTACTGATTTAAATATATAAAAAGAGCGGGAAATTCCCGCCTTTATGCAATTTTATATTTTGAGCCTCCTTTTATTTTTTCTTCTGTGATATTAAAAATTTCATCAAAAAAGCACGTCTTAAAACTCGCCGGACCTCGGACTTCCGGCCTTTTTGCCGCAAGTTCTCCAGCAACGCCGAAAACTACCAGAGCTGCAATGGAAGCTTTAAAGTAATCTCTTTCCGCACCACAAAAACCACCAATTACTGAAGCCAGCATGCAACCCGTACCCGTTATCGTTCCCATTAAATAATGACCGTTATCTACATACGCTACCCTATGCCCATCGGTAACTATATCTGTTGCCCCAGTTATTACTACAATAGACTTAAGGTCTTTAGCCATGTTTTTAGCAGCTGTTAAAAGGTTTTCGTTACTTTTCACAGCTTCGACTCCACGAATCTCGCCTCCTGCACCGGCAAGCACTCCGATTTCAGCGCTGTTGCCTTTTATTACAGACACTTTGACCTCATTTAATATCCTCCAGGTACTTTCAGTCCTTAAAGGCGTAGCTCCAGCCCCCACTGGATCGAGAACCACGGGTATTCCCAGGTCGTTTGCTTTTTTACCGGCTTTGATCATGGCTTCCACCTGTTCTGGCGTCAGAGTACCTATATTAAGGACAAGACTAGACGCCGCTTTGACCATATCCTCTACTTCTTCTAAGGCATGAGCCATCACCGGCAAAGCTCCCACTGCCAGCGTGATGTTGGCACAGTCATTGACTGTTACTATATTAGTTATATGGTGGACAAGGGGTTTTTGATTCCTTACTTTTGTTAAAAGTCCCTCAATCATTTTATCATCCTCCTATACCGTAACCTTTTCCACATAAGGCGAAGTCATCAGTCCAAGCATCGCACCGTAAGTCATTTTAAAGTCAACTACTGAGCCAACTTTTATTTCTTCCCTCGAATCTGTAACATCTAAAATAAGATGATCGCTGCTTGCTCCCAATACCTTAATAGAATCATCAAGGGGTATTAGCCCTTCTATCCTGCAGTCCTGCTTACCCAAAGCAGCTATTGCCCTCTTCATTGGACCTTTATCTTCAAAGAAAGGTATATTTCCGAAAGCATCCCTTCCTATTTCTCCGATAGGTTTTGAAGGTTTTATTTTCACCTCTATTATTTGAGTTTTAAGTATAACAGTATCCTGGAAAGTCCCCGGAACTTTGCGAAAATTTGTAGAGTCAGCACCTAAAAGAATGGCTTCACCAACCCTCAGCTGATTAACACGAGTAGGTAATTCTCCATTTTCAACCAATTTTAGTGTAGCGGTGTTTCCTCCTGAAATTGTTTTTACCTCTATTCCATACCTTTTTTCAATATCCTTTGCTATTTCTACTAAAATCGAAGTATTTTCTATGGTAGGTAATACTCCCCCATAACATCCTACATTCGTCCCTATACCTTCAAATTCTATCCCAGGCATTTCAAGAATCTGACCTACAACCTTTAGTACATCTTCAGGCATTACACCTTCTCTTAAATCTCCTACATCAACCATTAGTATTACCTTATGTAACTTACCATAGGAAACTGCTCTTTTTGAAAGCAAATCTATTACTTCTATCTCAGAGTTAAAGCTCCCATCTGCCCAGTTAACAACTTCATCTACTTCAGAGGGCATGGGGATTCTTATTAAGTATATTGGTAAATCAATCCCATACCCCTTCATATTTTTTATATTTTTTATTCGAGAATCTCCGAGTTTTTTTACTCCTCCTTCAATTATCGTTCTTACAACCGGATCTATTGCACATACGCCTTTTGTAATCCCCATTACTTCAATTCCAAATCTTTTGCACAAATCCACGATGTAATTTGCATTTTCACGAATTAAAGATAAATTGATTTCTACCCTCGGATAAGTCAAAATATCACCTCCGAAATCAATTTATCCATAGTATTTTTCTAAATTCCTATACTGCAGCGCCTCAGCAATATGCCATTCTTTTATCCTTTCTTCACCTTCTAAATCAGCTATAGTGCGAGAAACTTTTAAAATCCTATTTAAAGCCCTTGCGCTTAATTTTAATTTCTCAAAAGCTTCCTTTAAGAGAAGTTTTTCAGTTCTTCCTATTTGGCAGAATTTATTTATTAGAGCTCCACCTAATTCTGAATTGTAATATATTCCTAAATTTTTATATCTTTCTATCTGTATATTTCTTGCCCTTTCCACCCTTTTTTTAATTGTCAAAGAATCGGTTGACTTTGTATCTTCAAAATCGGAAAACTTTAACGGTGCTACTTCTATTTGTAAGTCAATTCTATCCAATAACGGCCCTTTTATTTTGCCAAGGTACTTTTGTATTTTCCCCGGATTGCATGAACATTCGTGAAAAGGGTCAAGGTAGTAACCGCAGGGACACGGATTCATAGCACCGATTAGCATAAATTTTGCAGGAAATATAATCTTTGCATTATTTCTTACTATAGAAACACTTCCATCTTCCATTGGCTGTCTTAAAAGTTCCAAAACTTCCCTTTCAAATTCCGGTATTTCATCTAAAAAAAGTACACCAAAATGTGAAAGGGTAACCTCACCCGGTTTTGGTATTCTCCCCCCACCTATCATTCCCACAGGAGTTATGCTGTGATGGGGTGCCCTAAAAGGCCTTTTTTTCATAAGAGATGAATTTTTAGGCAAGAGACCGGAAATACTATAGATTTTTGTAAGTTCCAATGATTCCTCTTGGGTGAGTTCAGGAAGTACCGTAGGGACCCTTCGAGCAATCATTGTTTTCCCCGTGCCAGGTGGCCCAATCATCAAAACGCTCTGTCCCCATGTCAGTATTTTGTTGTTTCGCCGGAAGTTCAAAGGGACACTCAATAGTAATATTTTTATCCGGTTGCACTATTACTTTTATATCCAATAAATTAATTATTTCTTTCTTTTCTTCAAAAGTAAGGTTGTCAATGCGTTTTAGCACCCTGTCAAGTATTTCTTTAATATCTTTAAGGATTTCTTCTGGTGATTTCAATGATGAAAGTTGGCTTTCAACTAAAGCAATTTTAGCTTCTACTTCATTTTGTTTTGCTTTTAATTTTTCGGTACGTATTTTCAGTTCTTTTTCTGTTATAATTTCTTCTAAAAGCCAATCAAAAAGTTTATCCTTTTGCTCTATTATATTTTCTTTCAATTTTGTGAGTTTTTCAAGTTCTTTCTGCAATTCATTTCTCCTCTTTTCCTGCTGTTCTGAAGCAAGTTGTCTTTCTAATTCCTTTAGGATTTTTTCGGGGTTTTTGATTACTTCGAGCACTACTGCCCAAACAATATCATCAATTCCTTGTGTTCTGCTATTGGTTTTTGCAGGAACGTTTGGTGATGTGCAAGTATTATCTCCTGCTACATCTTTTCTGTGCCCGGCACAGCGGTAGTACGGCACTCCGTGATTAGGATAAGAGTAATATTTTCTTCCGCAAGTTCCACAGTAAATATGCCCGGTGAGCAGATATTCATAATTATGATTTGTATGAATCTTTAAACGATTTTCAGCAATTTTTCTTTGTACTAGTTCCCAAAGTTCAGGCGATACTATAGGCGGGACTTTAACTGCTATCCAGTTTTCTTTTGATTTTTCCACTATTCTTTTTTTTGCTTCGTTGTTTTTTACTACTTGTAGGCGGTTATGATAAAATTCTCCTTTATAAAGGGGATTTTTAAGTATTCTTCTTGCTGTTGAATTTCTCCATACTCCGCCTTTAGGTGCAGGTATCCCTAATTTATTAAGCCTGTGAACCACATTATGTACTCCTAAATTCTCATAGGCTACCCACTCATACATTTGACGGATTATTTTAGCTTCATCTTCGATTATTTCAAGACAAGGATTCAATGGGTCAAGATTGTACTTGTAACCGTAAGCCCCGGGATGTCCTTGCCAGCCACCGGGATTGACCACTTTTCCTGTCAATGCTTTTCTTTTTTTGCCGGCAATAGTTCTTTGCCTTATTTTTGCTCTTTCATACTGTGCAAAAGCTCCTTTAATTTGAAAGAAAAGCGTATCCTCGGGTGAATTTGGATTTCCTCGACGGTGTGTGTAAAACTCTAATTTGGCATACTTTTCTATTATTTCCGTAAAGGCAAGTTGGTCGCCTAAATCCCTTGCCCACCTGTCAATATCATAACAAATTACAAGATCAAACTTCTTTTCTGTTACTTCTTGCAATAATTTTTGTAATGATGGTCTGTTTGGGTCTGCACCGGAGTAACCTTCATCTATAAAATGTTTAATTTTGGTAGCACCCAGTTCTCTTGCAAGTTCTTCGCACTTGGCTATTTGATCTTGAATGGAATATCCTGTTTTTGCCTGTTCTTCTGTCGAGACCCTTGCATAGATTGCTGCAAACAAAACTATCACCCCTTTATATACAAATATATTATTGCCCCCCATGCCTTTAAGCAAGGGGGGTAAAAATTACAAGTATTTTGGTTTGCGTATTTCTTATATTGCTTTACTTTCTTTTTCTTTTTTTGTTTCTCTATCCTTTTCTACTACATCATTTAAGACATCTTCTACCAATTTCTTCAATATTTTCTCCAGGTTTTCTTGTGCTGTTTTGTTTTCTACTTTTTTAAATTCTACACGCAATTGATTTTCCCTCCTAATGTGTATAATGAAAAAAATTAAAATCCGATTAACGGCTGGTTCGAAAAGATAATTTCAAGTTGATACACACAAAAAAAAGCTGTCCCGTTCTCATCTCTTTCTGAAACAGGACAGCTTTTGTTGGTTTTCTCCTTTTGTTTATCAATAAACCGCTGAGGTTTGTTGTTGACGGCGTTTGACAAATAATCCTTGCCTTTCATTCGTTGAAATTCCCATCAAATAATCATCGATTCCTTTTCCCTGTCTGTAGTCCCACTCCAGTATTTCACTTTTTAATCCCATTTTTGCCACGATTTCCGCTACCTTTTTTTCCGCATTAAGTACTTGAACGTTCTTTTTCTTATCCATGTCATAAGCTATATATATGACTGAATTCTTGGGCAGTTTTAGCTTCTGCAAAGCTGTTTCCAATTCTTTAACGGCGTTTACGCCGGGCAGACCGATAAATGCTGCCCCGCTTAATTTTGCTGCTATGTCGGCTTTAAGCGGTCCTTCCGTAATTACAACCGTGCCGCTTCTGTTTTTTGTTATATGCGCCCATGATTTCGCTTTTGTTCCGTTTTCCTTGCCGTTTGAGCTAAACCAACGGTATTTGCCTTTATCGCCGGGTTCGTCAACCCTTACTTGCAATCCTTTTATTCTGCCGTCTACGTCCCTGACAGGTATGAATATCCCTGAAGGGCAGTTAAAAACCCATTTTCCGCCGTCTGTATAAAATCCCGTTATGTCTTTTAAGTTATACTGTTTTGAAAGTTTACTGCATATTTCCATTACTCTTTTTTCATCTGTCGGAACTGATCTGTACTTTAATTCTGCTATGTCTTTTAATTCCAACCCGCGTTTTTTAAGATTTTGAATATGCTGCTTTTCTAACACGAGCATGTCTAACATCGCATTATAGACCTTATCCCTTTCTTCCAAAGGCGCAGTAGTTTCTTGATTAGTATTAACGGTTGTTACTTTAGAGGAATAATTTACCGGTTTAATATACAGGTCGTTCATAAGTTCTTTATACGCTTCTTTGTATTCCAAGCCACGGCAGGAAGCGTATAATTTCAGCGAACTGCCGCCGTTTCCGCATAGATGACAGTAGTATTGGTTTGTCCTGACGTTTAGGTATAAATGCCCGCGATGCGAGTCGGCTTTATCTCCGCAAAGCGGGCATTTTGCGGTACACTCATCCCCTGAATTCCCCGTAATTTTTATGCCTAACCTTACAGCAATGTCGAGAATGGGAAAATCAAAATACTCATGATTTTTGGACATTTTCTTCACCCACCCCTGCAGCTTGATATACGTTATAGTATATAAGCTGCGGGATACGGGTTAGGTTTTTATTGTAAGCCCATTCGGGAATGAGTATTGTTTTTCCTGCTTTTGCCAACCTTTGAATTTCTGCCGGGTCGTCTTCGATATAAATGTCCGCTTCTGCTTCAAGTTTATTATGGACGAACATTATATGGGGCACTATTTGATCTTGCGGGTAAAATATTTGAGGTATATTGTTTTCCAAAAACCATGTTACCGTTGTTACTAATCCTGATGGCGGTCTTTTTGTTGCTATCGTTACCGTTGCCCCCATTGATGCGAATGTTGCGGCAATTCTTATCGTGTTTTTGATTGGTTTTGCATTGGCAAAGACTTTGCGCCCTTCTTCGGATGTCCAGAAATCTTGCGGTATTGGCGCAGGATATTTATCTATGTCAAAACCTGCTCGCCAGACTGGGATTTTGCCTCCGGTTTCCTTCAAATTCCACCTCGTGATGGACACCCTCGCAATCAGCTAACGTTTGGTGCTATCAAACCCTGTAATAGACTTTCACCATTAAGGTTGCAAGCATGCCACGCACACATAAGAGTAGCCCAGCATTCTTCTTCCTGCTGGGCCTTTTATTTAGTCTTTCTATCTGTTTTATCAGCATAAATAGAGAGGTTAGCTTTGTCGTTTTAGCCGACTTTCCCTTCAATTACTTTTCTTTTGACCTTGCCATTTTTACTCTCTCACTGCACCATCCCCACCACCAAGTAAGCGGGAATAGATCACAGTCCAGCGTAAATCGTAAACAGTAGCCTGCTTCTAAACATTTCTTCCTTGCGTGGTATAACTTTACCACTGTACCCATACAGTCGATAGTAGGATTCATAAGCCACTCAATAATTTTGGCCTTATTGCTTGTTATAAGTTCTTTAATCGAAGGAGTAAGAACACCAGCCGGGGCCTCAAGCCTCAGCTTGTCCCCGGCAATGGTGATTTTGACGTTTAACCTTTCCAGTTCGGTAATAATGGCCTCGGGTGTCATATCTCCCATACCTCCCATTCTTCTTTTTTGACAAAGTATACTTGGGTGACATCAATTCCTTCTTTTAGTCTAATTTCTTTGTTATTAGATCGAAGGTAATTTTTACCGTCTTTATCGTCATATGCTATTTTAAATTTATTAGATATAAATGTAGATTCCTTGTCACCCTTGTCACAATCGTCAACATCCTTGTTTTCTAAAGCTTCCGAGGGTGACAATGAATTTTCTATATTGTCACTTTTGTCACCCAAAATTTCGTATGAATTATCAACAAAAGTAGTATTTATGGCGACGATGTTTTTCCTTAATTTTATCAATCTTCTTCCCGTATGTGCTTCACGAATAAAATCAATTTCAATGCCTTTTTCACGGAGAAAATTTACAATTCGTCTTAACTTGCTTCCCAAACTTCTCGGATCCTTCGGCCATGCGATGCTTCCTTTGATGGTATCATCAATAAACACTTCTAATGCTTCCAACAGTTCGCTTGCCGTGCCCTCCCATACTTCCTTTTCCTCAATAAGTCTCTTTACTGCAAGGCTAACAATGTCCCCTTCAATTGCCACCTCTATTGTTTCTTTACGGTTGCCCATATATGCTTCCATAAACCCGCCAGAGGACCAAGGTAGGGCTTCCTCACAGGCAGTTATCCATTTTGCAAAATCAGCCATGCGCGGAAGTCTGTCGAGGTGGACACTATCAATATTCCGCAATCCCGCACTAACAGCGTCAAGAAGTGCCCCGAAGATTTTGGATCTCGCCTTCTCGAATTCAGCCCAGAAGTTTGCTTCGTCCTTGCGTTCTTCCTCGGGAATCGGCGGTAAGTGAATAATTATGGCCCTGTCCAAAAGGTCGTGCCGATTCGCTATTTCATCAATGCCGTTGGCAATGATGGGACGACAAGCAGAGAATATTGTTTCTTCGTCGTTTTCGTAAAGCGTCCTTGTTGATAATCCTCCTCCAGTAGCAAGGCGACAGAGAGCGTCGCTCAACCAGAGAGGTATCCCGCTTAAATTATCCAAGTTAATGACCCATGAATTCGTGGCAGTTATCATAAGGTCTCTCTCGTCTCGTGGTGCAGTCCGCAAGGGTGCGGTGTTAGGGTCAATTAAAGCCCGCAATACCTTCGACGTTGTAGACTTCGCGCTTCCTTGCTCGCCCTGTAATAATAATATCGGATAAGGCCCTTTTGGACGCAAAGACGCTAATAACCATGCAACTATCAACCGCCAAGAATCCTCGTCTGGGATATTGAGAAATTGTTTCAGTTCTTCTATGCTTCCCCCAGCTTCGGGGGAAGGAAGTGGCAACATACCTTTACTACGCCTAAATTTTACCGGGCAGTCGCTTATTACACGCCAGCCTGCAGGGGAGACTTCTACCGCTTCCCAATTTTCATTTTCGAGTGAAATATAAATTTTGCCGTCGTGTTCGGCAACCCTCGTGAAAACCGGATATTCCGGGCCGTCAAATTGGGCTTTGGCCTCTAATACTCCTATTGCGTCTTGCAGGGCTTGACTTCCGGGAGGCTTGCCGTGCTTCTCAAAGAATATCCTCCGTAACCAATTCCGGAAAGGCCCGCTTCCTTTTGAGGATACGGGCCACGTTTCCTTATGACCGTTTACCGTCACCGTTGCATAAGCGTTGCCGTCCGGTGTATGGAAGAGTTCCACACCAGGAGATAAGGCAAGGTTCACAAGGCTTTGGGCCTGTGATTCCTTTTCTTTCTTAATTACCCCTTTAGCTTCTGCTACAATTTCAATTTCTTCATCAGAAAGCATTTCAAGTAATTCTTCTCCGAATGTCATACTATGGCCTCCTTCCTTAACCAAAGAAAAATATCACTCGAGATTCCGTTAGTTGTAAGTTCGTGCCATAGGTAGTCAAGATATGTTAGGCGATGGGCAAGCCATGTCAGAGGCTCGGAGTTGGGACCGTTATTCATAATTTCTTCCCAACCACCATTTCGGAGTAACTTTTCTGTTATGCGGATTTCCTCGATAATTGCTTCTTCAGCGATTCGTTTTAGTGTTTTTTCTAGGATTTTCCCTGCATTTGCCCGTGACTTTAGGGAGGAAGATTGCTTCTTAAAACCAGGAAATAAGTCCGAATAGTCAAGCCCTATAGCATCGAGGATGGCCCGGGTATTGCATCCGGCGAAACAATGAAGGAGAATAACTCCATCCTCTGTCTCCTTTATAGACAGAGAAGGTGTACTGTCAGAATGTGCCGGACACCGTGCAATCCATTTGCCCGGACCAATATTTTTTACTCTATCAAGGCGTTTTATTATATTTATTAATGACTCATTTTTCGTTAACTTTGAAAACGACGTAACAAAATCATTTGCCATTCAATATCACCTCTCACAAAATTATTTATCTAATAATTAATCTCAGAGAAAAATTTTAAAGCCCGGGAGTAATTCCCGGGCTTACTATAAATCCTTTGTCATTTTATGGCCGTTTTTAAAGCGGCCTTTTTCTATATTATTCTTTTAAAACGATCTCGAAGTTATTATAACAGCATAATTTTACATATACCTGTTAATATCTTTGATATCAATACAATAACCTATCAACAATTTGAATTGTCCCATTCTTTGCGCTTGTTCCCTGGCATATTAATAGAATTAAAATGAATTGTTAAAAAGTACCTTTGATATGATTGATTATATTGAGCGAAGCATTCTGATTGGATAATTATCTATAACTTCGGAACAAGCTTGCTACTAAAGGGATAAAGAATAAAAACATGCTTTTGGTAGGTAGCTTCTGCTATTTTTACTGCCTTTTTATCATATTGTTTCATGCGCTTCCAAAAAACTTAATATTATATCCCCAACTTCTGATATATCAAAAGATCACGATACAGCTTTAGCATAAACTTTGACTTCCTTGCCTGAGAAACATCAAAACCACTAACCTGCTGCGTAGTATAAGGGATAATTATTCTGTTAACATAGCCATACCCCGTTTCTTCCAATAATCGGGACAGTGCCAGCGCATGGTCGTAGACCACTACGTTTTCCTGAGTAGGACCAATAATCACGGCTATATGTCCGCCTGATTTTAATGCGGTTTTGGCATTTTCAAAAATCTGCTCCATTGCTTTATAGAACCCTTCCAAATCCATATCGGCTAAATTGTTTTCTCCGCTGTATTCCCCACGCTTCTGCTTCCAATACGGCGGGTCAAGAAACACCAATGATGCGCTGCCGCTTTCTACATCCCATGAGTCTAATGCGTTGTGCTTTTTTATGTCTTCTCTGACAGGGGTTACATCCCATGCCAAACAGCGTCGCTTCATAACTTTGCATACATCAAGGGTTACTCCGCCGCCTGCCATGGGATCTATTACCAAATCTCCCTGCTCCGTCCAATAATAAAGGACATTGAATATTATCCCCGCAGGTATATTTCCGGGATGTTCCACGCCAAATCTTTCGTCACGGCTGTTAAATTTCCAGACGGTGAAGACCTGCGGTTCATAGCCAAAGTCGGACATAAGCTCCAAATCTGTCCTCCTTCGGGCTTTCAACACCGCTTCTGCACGTTCCGCCGCTTTCTCCGGTTGGTTGTCATAAAGCCCTTTTTCTACTGCCGAAAGGAGTTCCGCTAATTCTTCCCTGCAGTCTTCTTCGCCATTTAAAATTTCACCGACTTTATTTGCGATTTCATAACGCTTCTTTAGTTTCGCACATTCAGCCGCAACATCCTTTTCCTTCCATTTTTCGGGATTTTCTGCAATCTTTTTGATTAATGCTATTTTTAGTTCATCCGTTGGCAGGGCACAGATGTGACGAAACCAGGTTGGTTTCCATAGGTCATCCAGATATTGGGGTTTACGAGCGTAAACTTCGTCGTTTACGGACTCTTTAAAGTATTGGTTTACGGAATTGCGAATTTCCGTAAACACGATTTCAGGAAGATTTGCAATGTTGATATAGTGATAGACGCCTGCTTTTCCTTTCCACCCAAGTCTTTCGGCTACTGCTTCCAATGTTCCCAACTCATTGTATAATTGCTTTATTAAAAATGCTTTATCCAAAAAATCCCACGGCTGGACGTTTTCGTCATTTTCTTGTGTTAGCAATGCAAGCCTGATCGGGTCTTCATTTGAAGGATATTCTATCGCCGGTATTTCATTTAAACCCAATTCAACCACTGCCTGAAGCCTGTGACAGCCATTTATAACAACATAACCATCATCATTTTCTTTTTTCTGCACTGCTATAGGACAGGACGGGTCGTATCCCTTTTCTTTTATCCTCACTTTTAAATACTCAACCCTTTCTCTCACAACCGGTCGAAGGTTGAGAGGATACAGTTTATTAACAAGAATAATTTTTGCAGTCTTCATTTCGTCAACACCTCCTAAAAAAACAAAAGAAAGTCCCTACTGATATGTCTGGACTTTCTAATTTTTTTAAGAGTATTACTTCCGACAAACAATAGATTACTGTAGGCCAGCAAAACTCTTCCTTAAGGAAATAGAGCGTCTAACTTATGAACTTCAGCCTTTATGATAGATAAATCCAACCCCATTCGGGTTTCCAAAAAATGTGTCATACTTAATACTTCAATTTAAGTTTTTAATTATGTTACTTCAGTCAAACACAGAATTCTTGACAACCATCACTGCTTTTATACTGCTAATTACTACTGCTTTTATACTGCTTATAAAACTGCTTTCCTGTTAATGATAAAATAATAATGTACACAAAGTGGAAAATAAGAATGTACAAAATTGTACATAAATTTGATATCCTTCTTCATGTGAGGAGGGATATCAAGAATGAAGAACATAATAGCACAAATAAA
>Ga0207432_10199_pt1 | contig 15373 bp, 13 predicted proteins | sample YelNatsi2bottle7_FD_187543 | JGI IMG/M metagenome (GOLD analysis project Ga0207432, IMG submission 187543) | Hot spring thermophilic microbial communities from Obsidian Pool, Yellowstone National Park, USA - site 2 bottle 7 (SPAdes) (version 2) | ecosystem: Environmental > Aquatic > Thermal... | reverse complement strand
AGCTCAAGGCTGGCTTGGAGATAGGTTTTCTTATGGCCTTAATTAATTCTAATTTACTCAGCGAAGATGTGTCAAGGGCGCGAAGCGTTCATTTTACCCTTGACACATCAAGATGGGTAAATATACTTGGTTAGGACCATAAGAAAAGGTGACATTTTCTCTGAATAAAACTACCCCTCTTGGGGTGACATTTTCATAGAATCTTGACAGAATTTTTTGATACGAGCTTTTTGCTTTGTAGCATTTTTTTAATTTTTATCACTTATTTATTGCAATATTTTCCCTCTATTGAAATAACAAAAAGAATTTTTTGAAGCCAAGATGCAACCTGTTTTTTATTTCCATATTTTTCTAACCAAAAAAGGCAATACTAAAATAAACCACTGTTTTGTGGCTTCTTTGATATTCTTTTTATTGCTTTTTATAGTCATAATTGCTTATTTTATGCGGCATCCGGCTTCTTTTTTCTTTGAACCGGCTTTATCAGGCTACGCATTTCTTCTGCTTGTTTTTCTTTTATCCTTCCTAAGGCCATCGCAAGCATTACGCATAGGGCTATACCGCATTTTATTTCCATTTTCTTTTTCCCTCTGATGTAGTGTTTCTCAAACCCAAAAGATTCATCTAACCTGCTATTTACTCTTTCCACTGCTGTCCACTTTTTGTAATACCTTTTTTATGGGAGAAATTATTTTTTTGAATGCCCTAAAATCGCTATTTCATCTGTTTCTCTGTTCATCGTAAATTACTCAAAAAGCTTCAGATGTGCTGATAAATGGTGATTTAATGAATATTTTATCTCTGATAAAAACCAGAAGGTATGTTAATCTTGCTATAAAAATTACAAATATAACAAGGGTTGTGATATTATTGTCAAGCCTTGTTCTTCTTATTACATTGGTAAGAATTTGGTAAATATAAGAATCTGATAAAGTTATAGATTGATCCGTTTTAATTTATTTTCGAACGTGGACGGTTATTTAAAAATACTTAAAATAGCAATTTATCAATTTGATCTAATATTATTAGGGCTTAATAGAATCTAAAATATTCTTTAATTATAAAATAACTTTTTTTAAATCTTTCAGTATAGCTTGGTTCCTCCCACTTTTCCCATAGAAAAGGATCATCTGTAGTAAGCATATCTAACACATTTTTTTCTTTATCTATAAAAACCACCGAAACCATAATTCCGTCAGTTTCAACAGTAGATAACTGATCTCTCGATAATGTGGAAAATTGCCTTATGTCATCCAGCACCCTTCGGCTTGAAGGGTCTGTAACATTAAGCCTACCCCATGGAATACGGATATGTATCGTATTATTATCTATATACCAGTGATTATAAGAGTTTTCGTTAAAATCGCCATAATTCAATTTACTACAATCCTGGTATACTGCTTCTATTTTACGCCCGTCTTTTGTTATCCTTTCTTTGTTGATGAGCATTCTAATTTCCTCAAACAAACCATCAAATGACGTCTTTGAAGAATATTTTCCTTTGGAAATATTGTAGCCGGGATTAACCAAAATCTTAGAATCTTGCATTCCTTTTAATTCTATTAAAAATTCCATTCCAACAGGAGACTTTACTTCTAACCCGGGAGAAAAACAAAATTCTCCTCTATTCCTGTCATAAGTATCCAATCCGATAAAAATTTTCTCACTCCCAAATTCCGGTACCCTGTTTAAATTAATATCCATATATAAAAATGATGAATCGCTACTTAATTCGATTTGCTTTATTATTCCATTGCCTTTCTGTAGATATTTTTTTGTTTCATCCCTTCGAGATTCTACAGCATAAATTCCATAGTTTTGTTCCGGATCTATAACATTATGCCAGAGAACATGCCGTTCATATGGAATCATGAAAGGTTCAGTAACCCAGGTTTTCTTTGCCCATTCATCCATCCATTCAAAAATTATTCCTCCTGCATAGCCCTCTCTTTTGATTGCTTTCATCATTCTAACTATACCACGACCCTGGTCTTCTTCAGTCAATCCTCCATGATTATAACCATCCGGATTTGCATGTGCGTTCCCCATTCCTGTAGCCAATCCAAACTCCGCTACTAAAGCCGGATATTTTTGGTGCCTTTTAATAAATTCTCTTAAATAACCACCATACATAAAACGTCCCTCATCGTCATAATAATTTTTATACTCCTCTTCGTTGTTCATAAAATCTGGATAATTGGGATATATGTGGTAAGCACCGAAAAAACCTGCCTGTATTTTTTCTCCTTTTAAAATATGATTTATATCAATAGAAACTTTGTCGTTGTATTCCAAGGATTTTAATCCGGATTCATTCCATTCCGAATCATGTTCTATCACATCAAGGGTAGGCCAACTTACAATACCTACAGGATGCTGGGTACTATAAGTAGTTTCCTCATATTTTAGAAGATAATTACAGTTCATCGCTAGCCAACCTTCTGTCGGACTTGCATCTTCAGATGTATACAGATATTCCCCTCGATAATAAAATCCTTTATTTTTTTCGTTTGTCTCAATAACCTCGTCTGGCTCCAATTCCCTACCTACCAAATATCCAAGAATATAACGTGAAACATCGCTATTATAATTACCAAAAGCTCTTCCTTTTCTTTCTGGAATATTTGCTTTGCCATGAATTGCATCAACTGTTAACTTTATTTCTTCAAAATATCGTCCAACATAATTTGGTTCCAAATAATTATTTTTTTCGGGATTTTCATCAGGCCAAATTTCCTGAAAAAGCCAGAGAGGATTATCGGGATGTTTCAAATTATAGTTTAGAAAAGCTCTGTAAAATTCAGGCGGAAGTAAAGTATAAACCCTGATACAATTAGCATTCATATTTCCGATTTTCTCTAACCAGTCAAAATAAACCCTTTCATCTCTTGGGAACTCGGTGAACCACTTTCCCGGAAGAGCGGTACCGATATTTACACCTTTAATAAATATTTCCTGCCAACTACTATTTTTATAAATCATAAAATATCTATCTGAAGTTTTTGAAAATATTGTTTTTCTATTTTTATTTGATATAATGCCGTAATTTCGAAATTTATATTTTAATTCCCCTGAAATATCATTAATAATGCCCTTAAAACCCATTTCCTTAAGTTTTTCGGCCCTTTCAAAAATATTTTCCTTTTGCCAGACATTTAGAGGGCTCAGCGAAAAACTTCCTTGATATATAAAAGATAATAAAATCATCGATATCGTGCAAAATACAATAAAAATAACCATTCCATATAATAATAATTTTATAATTTTTCTTCTCATATAATCATCCCTTTAAAAATTTTTCAAGCATTTTCTTTATACACATACCTTTTTATATTACCCCAGCTACGCCTTTTCCTTTTATAATTTATTAGACCATCTATTCTGTAAAGTGTTGTAAGCTGCCTGTATCCAAAGTTTTCTAATATGCCATAAAAACTAAGTTTTAAAAGCTGCCCAAATTTCGGGTATTTATTAAAAGTGTATTCTTCAAGGAGTATAGCCCCAAGTGACAATAATACTCCATAAAGTATAGATGCTGCTAAAAACAGTAAAAAATATTTCTTATTCAATAGCCCAAGAATATATGCTACAGGTATTAAAATATAGCCAAATATTTCTATTATAGGTCCTAACATTTCAAAAAAGAAAAAATAAGGAAAAGCTATCAACCCTATCTGTTTATATTTAGGATTTAGCATCATGTGTTTGTGCTTAAACAGGCTGTCCATTAAACCTATTTGCCACCTTCTTCTTTGAGCTCTTAAATCCTTAAATGTTTCCGGTACCTGCGTCCAGCATACCGGATCAGGTATAAATTTAATTCTATAGTTTTTTCTTTTCCTCAAAAAATGTTCATGAAGTTTAACCACCAATTCCATATCCTCACCTATCGTATCTCTTGCATATCCTCCTACTTCTATAACTGCCTCTTTCTTAAAGGCACCAAATGCCCCTGATACTATAAGTAAAGAATTCATGGCATCCCATGCTATCCTCCCAGTTAAAAAGGCTCTAAGATATTCTACAATCTGAAACATCGCAATTTTGCTTTTAGGAAGCCCAATTTCTATCAACCTTCCATTTTTTATTATTGAGCCATTTGCAATTCTAACAATTCCCCCTACTGCAATTGTATTTTTGTTTTCTATGAATGGCATAATGACCCTTACTAAGGAATGACTCTCAAGTATCGAATCCGCATCTATCGAGGTGATAATAGGGTAATTCGACACATTTATCCCTGCATTTAATGCATCTGCCTTTCCTCCGTTTTCTTTATCAACTAAAATAAGATTTGGAATATCTATGTTTCTGTATATAGCTATAATCTTTTGGGTATGAAGTCTATATCTAACAGGTTGGTTTATCTTTTTTAAATTAAATTCATTAATTACCTTACTCAGTGTATTGTCCTTCGAACCATCATTGATAACTATAACCTCAAATTTGGGATAGTTAAGAGAAATAAGTGATTTAATATTTTCAACAATGGTTTCTTCTTCATTATATGCTGGAACCAGGATTGATACAGGTATCATATTTTCAGAAGTGATATATTTTTTATAATCAGAATATCTTATTTTCCTGATGTAATCACCTAAATTAATAGCTGCAATTATAAGCTGTATAAAATATATTAAATTTATTAATATTACATAGTAAATTATTATATGGTTAAAGTTAATTACCAACTTTTTCAAAAATTCTACCTGCATATATTATCACCTGTCTTTTCTTCTAAATATTTTTTTATTACCTCGCTTAATTTAGGTGTCCTGGAATTATATTTATCATATTCAATTACCCTATCCCATCCATAATTTGTCTCAAGCACTGCAATAATTATATCTTTCGCAAACCTATCTTTTCCTTCAAAAATATTGTATATAAACTCTATACCCCCATCTATTGATATAAGCGAATTTGCTGCATTGTACCTTACATACCATTCTTTATCGGATAAAGCTTTGGTAAGAGGAATAAGTGCTCTTTTATCCTGAAGCTGCCCTAAGACCTTTGCAGCAATAGCCCTGACCTCCCAGGACTCATCCTTTAAAAGCTCAATAATTTTATCTATATATCTGCTATCCCCCATGTTCCCTAAAGCTTTTGCTGCTGAAATCCTTTTTTCCTTACTTTCCGAACTAAAAAACTGTGCGATTTCATCAGCAAGGGCTGTATCCTTGTAATTACCCGCAGATTTTATAAAAATTGACGATATAAAATCATCTTCAATGTACATTAACTTCCTGTAAACATATAGTTTGTTTCCTTCAAAACTATCCGCAATTTCTATTAAGCTTCTTTCACTAAGAGGAACCGTTTGAGAAAGTCTCTTAAAAGCTTCAATAAATGCCTCTTCATCACCTATTTTTGCTAATGCCATCAAAGTATTGTACTTTACATCAACAAAGTCGATATTTATTAATTCTAATAAATATTTAATTGCTTTCTTACTCCTCATTTCTCCTAATTTCTTACAAGTTAAAGCTATTTTCTGCATATCTTTACTCTTTAATTTTTCTATTTCATAATCAACCAGCCCTATATCTTCTGCAAGTTTAGTAAGTTTTTCAATTATATTCCCTTTTAGATTTTCGAAGTAAAATAAAAACCTTTCTTCAACTAATTCCTTTTTATACTTATTTTTCATAAAACCTTTAATTACATTAATCTGAATATCAGTGATGTCATTTTCATCAAGCTGAGAAACAATATTGTCAAGGTATTCTGAAATATCTTTATAAAACATCTGCTTTTTCCTTTTTTTATAATTCTCGTAAAGCCTTTCAATAATCAAGTATAAATATAAAAATATTATGATTATTGAAAATATAATTATTGAATACACCACAATTAATTCCATAATAATCACCACTAATTCAATAATTTTTTAATTCTGCTGTCCAGCTCAACCGGCGAAAAAGGTTTCACAACATAATCATCCGCACCTAAATCAAGGGTTCTTTTTATATAATCTTCATTTTTTTGCGAAGATAAGACTATTACGGGTAAGTCATTATATTCTTCTTTAATCTTCTTTATTAATTCATCTCCATTCATCAATTTAAGATAATAATCGGTTACGACTAAATCAATATTGTTATTCTTTAAAATGTCAAGGGCTTCAGTTCCATCGCTTGCCGTGAAAACATTGAAGCCTTTATTTTCATACCGCGATTTCAGAATAGAAAGAATTATTTTATCGTCATCTACAAATAATATATTTTTTCTATTATTAGAGTTAATTGATTCTAAATGTAATACTACCTTGCCTCTTCCTTCCATTTTAGCTGTTGCTAGTGCTTCTCTTGCTTTTGAAACTACTTCATTATATTCTTTAAAATCCCTTGAAATTGGTATTATACCCGCTGAAAAACTGACCTTTAAGCCCATCTCATCGCCATACTTAATAGCAAATCCAAGAATTTCCTCGGTTATATTTTTAACCCACAACACATCCCTGTTATAAAATAAAAATGCAAATTCATCGCCAGCTACCCTATAAGCAGTATCTTTTCTTGTAATATACTTTTTAAATTCTGATGTAACCTTATTTAAAATTCTATTACCAATCGATATCCCCATCTTTTTATTAATCTCTGCCATATAATCAAAATCAATTAAGAGAAAGGTAGCCTCTTCCCCCTCAGCTTTTATTTTATTAAAAAGTGATATAGCTAAGGTTTCTCCGTGTTTTCTTGTATAAAGCCCTGTAATAATATCATAAATATGATCTTTGTTGCATTTTGTTATTACATTTATTAAGTTCGTTACCTTTAGATATACTTCGTTTATATCAAAATCATTATTAAAATATTCGATTGCACCTAACTTCAAGCATTCTATTTTAGTATCATAATCCTCATTCGATATAATTACGATAGGTATATAATCTAAAAGCTTTTCGTCCCTTATGCTCTTTAAAATAGTAATTAAATTTGAGTTTATATCATTTTGAATTATAATTACTTTGGGATTATGGTATAAAATTGTGTCTAATGTATTCTCCTTTGTGATAATCACCTCAATATTGTTTTTTTGAATTATATTGATTAGTTCTTTTAATTTGTGATTTCCTTCGTAAAACAATAAAACCTTATTCTTTTCTATCATATTTTGTTCTAAAATTTCCTTCAACTTAATCAATTTTTCTAAGTATTGCTCAATCTCTTGATTATTTTCATCTTCACTTAAGATTTTTCCCATATCTTTAATTTCAACATAAATATCAGTTATATTGTTTTCTTTCGAAATTTTATAAAGGTTCTTTAGCACGCTTTTTAAAACTTTAATATATACTTCATCTTTTTTATCAACCTCAAGAAGCGCATTTATTGTATTTAACATTTCTTGTATTATTGCATCTTTATTTCCCATATATTTTACCCTCCCTTTTCTTTCTGATTAACAGAGTGGATAAAATGCCCTAAAAAATATTAATGTTTTATATTCTATAAATATAACATTTTTTCCTGTTAATATATAAAAAATTTTCTTTATTCTACAAAAAATAACATGAATATAAAAAACGACCGAAAGCAAAATGTCACTTTCGGCCGTCTGTAAAAAAATATGAATTTATTTTAGTTTGGGTTAGGGTAGAGAAATTGTTGCACGGGTAATGTAACTTTTTGCCCTGAAACTGCCGTCAGGATATCCGTTCATTATCCCCGCATTGGCAGCCGTTTTTATCGCCTTTTTAGCCCAATCCGGGATTTCATTATCGTCTTTAAAAGCCATTTTTGATTCTTCATTAAAAAGTGTTCCCTTTATCTTTGAAACTATTGCCCCAACCTCTGCCCTGGTTATAGGGTTATTTGGCCTCATTGTGCCATCTTCATACCCGTTGATGTAACCTTCCGCTATCGCTGCTGAAATTGCATCGTAATACCATGTTCCTTCTGCTACATCTTTAAAGCTTATTTGAGTTTTTCCCCTGCAATTAAAGGCATTGTTTACAAGTGTAATAAACTCTGCCCGTGTTATATGGTTATCAGGCTTAAAAGTTCCATCGGGGTATCCTTTGATAAACCCTTTTTCCATCCATTCAGTTATTTGAGCCTTTGCCCAGTGATTTGATATATCTGCAGATGCCGCATTAACTAGTAAGAATATCTTCCTCCTTTCAATTTAATCTACTTTATTTAATGCATTTGCAATTAAATTTAAAAGATCGTCTCCGGACATGGTTTCAATGATAACCTTTTCTCCTTCGGTATCGATATACATCAGGTTGTGCATGCCGCAAAAAATCACCCTGCATTCCGAATGCTCACAGGAGTCATCCGATATCATCTTCCCGTATTCTATGGAGAAAATATATTCCGGTAAAAGGAGGTTTAAGGCTAATTCCCTTGCCTCATTAATTAATGCAAACCCGTTTCCCTTTTCTTCAATAAGCCCATTATCTTTTAATTCCTCTAAGGCAGCCTCTATATCGCTTTCTGTAAGATTCGTTTCTCCTATTAGGTCTTTTAGAAAACTTATAAAATACATCGGAGAGTTTTCAGGTTTTAATGCTTTTTTTGAATATTTTCTTTATCAAAAATCATTCTTTCAGGTTTTTCAACAAGCATTGAAAGGCTTGCAAAACGAGTTAAATCTAAAATAGTAAAAAACAGAACTGCGCCTTTTGATGATAATTTTTTATAAAATGGAACGTTTATAAACTTACTGCTTCCGGTGAACTCCTCAAAGGCAAAAAGGGCTTCTTCTACAAGAGGTGGAAATGATACCAAAAATTTATCCCCTGAACTGTCTACCGAACAGCTCAGATTATCTTTAAAATAAGTTACCTTATCCACAGGTGCAGTTACGCCCAATATCCTTATTCTCGAGTATTCTCCCGCTTTTTCAAGCACCTTAAGGGCTGCAAGGGCTTCTGGTTTTACAGTGCCATCCTCCTCAATAACGTTTTGTTCTATCAAATCCTTTTTATCCTCTTCCCTAAATTCCATAGCCATTTTTTCGAACAATTTCAATGGAGAAATTCCGTTTTTATCAGGAAAAGCTTTTGAAAGCCAGCCAAAGCCTGCCGGTGAAATCCTGAATTTTACCGCCATTTTCATAACCCCCTTTTTCTTTATCATTCGTCATTGCCAATACCCAGGGCATTAGTGGAATTGTCGACAATACCGCCTTTTACTATGTCCTTTGTCTTATCGACTAAACCTTCTCTTATAATAGTCTTTGCCAAACCTTTACTTAACGGATTATTATTTAATATTTTGCTTATACTGAAATCATGAACATCTATCGATGAACCCTTTGGTATAGGTATTTTTGACTTAACAAAGTCAAGGCCTGCATCCACCGCAGAGTCTATAACCCCTTTACCAAGCCCTTTTAATCCGCCTGTTAAAATATCCTTATTTTCGATAGCAGCATCAAGGGCTCCCTGGGCACCCTCATTCAATGTATTGAAAATAGCTGATTTAAAAGGATTTTCCCCAAACTTGTCTTTTGCAATTTCTGATGCGGCACCAATTATACCTTTTGCAAGGTGTTTGCCCGCATTTGTTGGGTCCGCCATGCCTTCACCCATTGACCCTGCAATACTTTTTCCAGCTTTATAAATAAGTTTTATCTGTTTACCAGCAGGGCCTGTAACATGTGAAAGCCCCTCTATTGCTATATCCGCCCCGAACTGAATGCCTTCCACTGCTTTCGTAGCTAAATCCCACCTCGAAGCGGATTTCAAAGCTTGTTGTAACTCTTCTTCTGCACGTGCCATTTTTTCACTCAGTTCTTTCCTTTTCGCTTCATCGGCGAACATCTTTGCTATCTGAATCTCTTCCTTTTTTTTCTTGTATTCATTAATTATTTTATCAAACTCTGCACCCGGCCCTATTTCGCCCCTATCACGAGGTTTATAATCAATAAGGGCATTTAATTCATCGGTAATTTCTTTTTCCTTTTCTTTAAGCTGTTTTAGCCTTTCTTCAATGTCATTTACATCATACCCTTTGTCTTTATAACCTTTAAGAGTGGCTTCAAGTAGTGCTTGTTCTTCTTTAACGGAGATATAATCTACCTGTTTTAATCTAACCCTTTCATTTTTACTTTCTATTTCAGCTTGTTTTTCTGCTTTTTCCACATGAATAACATATTTTTCGTATTCTTTTTTAGCTAGCTCATTTTCAAGGTATTTCATATATTCCTCATACTGACTTTTTAACTTTTCATATTCGGGATCGTTCTTATCCGCAGTTTTATCCGATTCTTCCCATTGTTTTTTAATCTGCTCCAATTCTGATTTTATTTTAAGACTTTCATTTTCTAATATTTTTTCAGCCTCATCATAACCCCCCATTAATACTTCAGATTGCATTTCAGCTTCCTTATTAACTGCATCTGCAATAATTTGTGCCTCATAATTTGCTTCATTAACAACCCCGGTCAGACTTTCTTTAACAGCTTCGGCAATCACTGTTAAAGCACCAGTAGCAACCATAGTGCTTACTGTATCTATCAACACTATTGCAAAACTTTCACTGGAGGAATTGGTTATAAAATCAATTTTGACCTTCATTTTCTCACCCCACTTTATTCAGGTTTTTTCTGTTACAGAGGGTAATTTCAGGTATCTCGGGACACCCTCCCAGGCAAAAATTATATTTTTCACATCCTCTGCACCGCCCCTGAAATTTCTGTCGGAATTCTTCAAATTGTATGGAATTCCATGCGTCCTCAATGCTCTTTTCACCTAAATCCACTCCGTATTTTGTATCTTTTACAAAACTGCATGGATATAGCTTAAAATCCGGGGAAATATAAGCTGAAAACCTCGCCGCTTCGCAGGGTTCAATGCTGTCAGGATGTATTTTTGTGGTAAAATTTAATAATGCAGGAACACTGCAGCTGTCAAAACCCGCTTTTTTTGCAATTTCTGGATCATCAAAAAGGGAGAAAAAATACCTTACCCTTTCATCATGAATAGACAGCATATTTTCTTTTTTCCCAAGCCCTACGGGTTTATGGAGCAAAAAGATTATTCGGTTTACCCCTTCAATATATATCTTTTTTTCCATCATTTTAATGGCCTCGTCAATTGTGGCATTATTTATGCAGTAATGAATATTTGTTTTTATCCCCGCATCGATGAGCATTTTTATAGCCTTTAACGTATAATCGCTTCTATACCAGCTGACGGCTACTGCTCCGCAGCATTCTTTTATTACCGGCAGCAATTCCTTTTTTAACCCGTAACCTGATGTGGTGAAATTTGGGATTACATTTTTACTTCGGGCATAGTATAAAATTTCAACTATATCTTCATGCATGTCAGGGTCTCCCCGACCACCGAGAGCAACCTGAAAGGTCCTGCCGCTGGCTTGGTCTATTATCCTTTTAAACCTTTCCAAAGACATGTTCTTTTCCGTAATATTAAAGCCATCCTGATAGCATTCCACACCTGATAATAAACACAAACCTTTTTTCCCATGGACACAATATCCCATAATCCCAATATCCAAAAGTTCAGGAAAACTTCCTATGAAAGGCTCTATCCCGGTATCTTTTCCCTCAACATCGTAAATATTGGATCTTACGCTCAATCCGGTTTCTGGATCAAAAACACTAACATACCTGTATTTTTTATCAACAACGGTGATCATTTTACATCCGCTTTCTTCCTTGGTATAAATGAGACAATGCCAGAAGCCGCAATCATTAAAAGACCAAGGATGTATCCACCGTATTTCAGCTTGAACACTATTAAAGGAGCATCCAGTAAAAGCCCTGCTACAAAACCGGAAAGGAAAATAAATGTATGGTCATCGCTCCAAGAAATATTTTTTTTCAGTGTTTTAGATAAGTCTTTAAAAGTAAGCCGCATGAATTTAAACAGCCAGTTTTGCCTGCCCTCGCCTAAAAGGTAGCTGACCGCAAAGGATATGACAATAACTACAAAATATTTGTCAATTTTGTTTCTTGCTTCGGAAAACCTGCTGTAACTGGCAAAGTTATTTGCAATTATAAGCCCGAGTCCGCCGCCAATAAGTAAAATTTCATTCGATTTTTCTTTTAAAAGTTGATAGGTTTTTTTAAAATCGGGTAAGACCTGTTTTACAGGTTCTATGGCTGCAGCAAAACCTTCCTTCCGAATTTTATTGAAAAGCCTCCTGCCAAAGGTAAAAACTATAATCCAGTAAATTGTCTTGGGTATGACGTTGTTATAGGTAGCAGTTAAAAATATAATTATTTGCACTAAACCTCTGATAAATGAAGGCAATTTCCACGTAGGCAGAGGCCATAGGATTAAATTTACAGCTAAAATAATGCCGAGCTGAATTACTAAGGTGCCTGCTATTTTAGGCAAATTTTTCAACCCTGCCTTGAAAGAATCAATGAGCCACGAAATCAAGGTTTCTTCTTTTGTGTTATCTTTTTTAATGTCTTTTAAATTCTTGTTAAAAGGTGATGGTACTGGTGAAGGGATAGCTTCAACCGGTTTTGGTATCTTTGGGTAAAATCCTTCAATCAACGTGCTCACCCCTCAATCATTTTTTTATTAAAAAAAATATAAAATATAATTTGACAAAAAAAATCACCCCGGAGGGGCGATTTTTATATTAAAAAATTTCATTATTTTCCTTCTTGCTTAATAAATTATATGATAAAATCAATTTTATAAAATCACCCTTGAGGGGGGAGGAGATATTAGATACTTATATTCCGGTCTTGGATTAATGTTCGGGTGGCTATGGCTTTTGTTTATTAACGGACCTTTACTTTTTAAATCAGCAGAAAATTTGAATATGACTCCAGAAAGAATTTATGTCATTTTTTTCTTGACCCATTCTTTAACTTACTTAGCATTAGCTTTATTACCAAAAAGGTTTTTAACAAAGAAAAATAGGGAAATTATGATTATTTCAGGAGCTTTCTTTACCTTCATAGGCACGTTATTAGTCGGAAGTAACGCCCTTTCTCAGATAAAACTTTTAATTCCAATTACCACCTCTGCCGCGGGGATAGGAGCTTCAATTTTAATCGGGTTTTGGATTGAGGTTTACAGTAAAAATACCATGCAAAACATCGGCCTCTTTTATATTTTTTCAGTTACCTTAGGCTCTTTAATTTTCGCTATTATTCAGTTTATTAGTTTTCCTTATGCTGTGGTTTTTACTTCATTACTGCCATTATTTTCTACAACTTTGTTATTATCTGAGAAAAATATTTATGAAAGCTATGATATTGAACAAGCAAACGAATATTTTTTAGTGCCTATCAGGCTTATATCGATAATCGCAGTGTTTTATCTGGCAAGCGGTTTATTGCAGTGGATCATCTTTTTCGAAGGATATTTCCCTTCTTCCAATCTTTACTGGCTTTCTACAATAGTATACGGTATTGCCTCATGTTTAGCAGGATTTTTACTTTTTCGAATACCTAATTTCAATCTGAATAATTTATATAAGCCAGTTTTGCCCTTACTGGGTGCCTCATTTACGCTGTTACCCTTTGCCGGTCGAAAGCTTACACCGCTCATTTTTGGGGTTTTACACAACACCGCCTTTGCTCTCTTTGATATTTATACCATGTGCCTCCTCTGTCTTTTAGCTAATCGGCTGTCAAAACCCATAAAGCTAATAGCCCGGGGATACTTTTTTATCACTTCATTTATTTTCCTTGGAGAAATTCTTCCCAGCAAGTTATTTTCAATGATACCCTTCATGGAGCGTAAATCAGATATAGTTGCTATAGTAGCAGCACTGTTTATGTTTATAGCATCAGTATTTATTAAAGAAGTTCCAGTGGAAAGTGAGGAAAAAGAGAAAACAAGTAATTCTAATTTTGATACCAATGTCGACCAACCGCTTTTAATCCTAGAAAGCTTTGCAAAATATTATAAACTGACATTAAGGGAAAAAGAAATATTTACTCTTATTTTAGCCGGCAGGAATAATCCTTATATCCGGGATTACCTTAATATCACAAACAATACCTTAAAGACCCATTTAAAAAACATCTACATTAAACTTGATGTTAAAAACAGGCAGGAGGCGATAAGCCTTTTTAATAAATTCTTTGAAGAAAAAAAGCACACCGCTTTGTAGTACTTTGCGGTGCGCTTTTTTATTATTTTCTTTTATATATATCCTTTACTAATTTTTTGTCTGCTGATATTTTTAAATAAAAACAAATATTTGATTTTGGTGTAAAAACCCCAGCTTTTTCATTATAAAAACAATGAAACTAAACAAAACAAAAGAACAAACACCCCAAATACTTACAAGCAAAGCTAAAAATCATAGTGAATGGGGTGTAATAATTGTTTAGGGAAAACAATGATCATTTACAAGAATGTTTATTTGAAAGCACAAACTGGATGGATACGAGAATTAAAACTTACCGCAAGAAGGGAAATAAAGCTGAAAGCGGATACGTTTTAAATATTACTGAAACCTGTTCAGAGGAAAATCCCTTCCAGCTCATAACGGATTATACAGTAGAAAAGAACATAAAAAGTGATGTAGAACTTGCAAAAGAAAGAATATCTATCGTAAAACAAAATACTGGTTGTGAAGAAATATATGTAGACGGTGGTTATTATTCTGAAGAAGTAGTTCAGCTTGCAAAAGAGAATAAAGTAGAACTCCATTTTACCGACTTCATGCAGGTGTCAAGAATGGGCAAACGGTAGCCCATTTTCCCAAAGAATCCCGCGAGATGTGTGAATTAAGAAATCAATGCTAAAGTAAACATAGGATTAAAAGTATTAGCTCAAAACTTCAAGCGATTTGCAAGATATATACTGGAGCAGGTTAAAGAGGCTGCTTTAAAGGTCCCAGGGAGAAGTGTGCCTATCTTAACCCAATAAATGGTAAAAAATACTTAAAAAAGATAGAAAGATGTTTTAATTAGTGAATTTGTAATTAAATTTAAATCGCCATTGTTGTAAAATTACCATCTTTTACCTATAAAATTGTCAAGGAACAGAATAAGTAGATTCTAAAAATGAGTTTCTACACTAAAATCATTATTTATTTATTTTCTTGTCTTACTTTTATTAAAGCCTTTTTCATGCGTTTGTAACCTTCCGTCAAATCTTCTTCCGTAACCGTAAGTATCGGCCTGAACCTTACCCCCACTATTCCTGTCGGCAAAACAATCATCTTCTCTTCAAAGCAGTATTTCAAAAACTTACCCCTTAATTCCTGATTCGGTAAATCAAAAGCCGCCATTAACCCCTTATACCTTACATTGCTTACCAATTCGGGAAATTCATCTTCTAATGCATGTAAATACTTATGTAAAACCTTTGATACCTCGTTTACATGTTCTAATACATTGTCCTCTTTTATAATCTCAAGTATCCTTGTTGAGCGAACCATATCTACTATATTCCCGCCCCATGTGGAGTTTA
>Ga0207432_10189_pt1 | contig 16452 bp, 18 predicted proteins | sample YelNatsi2bottle7_FD_187543 | JGI IMG/M metagenome (GOLD analysis project Ga0207432, IMG submission 187543) | Hot spring thermophilic microbial communities from Obsidian Pool, Yellowstone National Park, USA - site 2 bottle 7 (SPAdes) (version 2) | ecosystem: Environmental > Aquatic > Thermal... | reverse complement strand
TCTTATATAGGAAAGAAATATTCGATAAATACAATTTGAAATTCCCAACTACAGTTGATGAATTTTACAAAACATGTATATTATTACACCAGAAAACTGGAAAGGTTGTATATTTACACGCGAATGCTGTCTCTGGTAACTTAAGTCTTTGGGCATTTACAGGAATATTTTTGATGTATGGTTTACCTGAACTTGCGCCACGACAGATTTCTTATGTAGACCCGCTTACCAAAAAGTTTGTGCCTTTTGCATTTAATCAGAACAACTATCGCCAAGCTCTAATTTTGATAAACAAACTTTATAAAGCAGGTTGCATTTGGAAAGAATATGCTACAGCAACTCGTGATCAGTTAGATAAGTTTAGAACCCAAGGGCAAGGAATAATTATGTGGGCATATCCTGCAAATATAGGAACTTACAATAATCTATATAGAAATACAGATAAAGATACAAACTGGGTATGGTCCAAGGATGTACCAACAGCATATCCTGGAAAAGCTTACTTTTTCAAAAGAAATCCTTTGCATTTTGCAGATGGCAACGGATTTAATTCAAGTATAAGCAAAGAAAAATTAGAAAGGCTTCTTCAATATTTAAATTGGGCACTGAGTGAAGAAGGACAGATATTCCACACTTATGGTGAATATGGTGTTACTTATAAAAAAGAAGGGGATAAATATGTATATCTAAACCATATTCAAACTCCAACCAATCCTTCAGGAAAGTATAGTTTACAAGATTATGGTTTTCCATTTGCAGCGCCAAACGGCTTTATGGTAGCATATCCTCAAGCTGTAGAGACATATGCTCCTATATATGCAGAACTTGCGAAAACGTTTATGAATAGACCAAAATATTATTATATAAGAGAAGAACCCATGATGTTTACAAAAGAAGAAATGGCAGAAAGGGCTGAGCTAGAATCAAATATTATGGCAGTTGTGGATGAGTATTGCATGAAATTTGTAACAGGTCAGTTAGATCCAAGCAATAACAAAGATTGGCAGCAATATTTAAATGTTTTAAACAAAATTGGGTTGCAACGTTTGATAACAATTAGGATAAATGCATATAATAGAGCCAAGAAATAGGGATTAAAAAAATAAAAGGAAATATTAGAAATAACAACTTCTTAACAACAAAAAATATTTGATACTATTGAATAATAATATTTAACTATGCAGTAAATAAATAGAGGCTGTCCGCTTCTCTTTTGGACAGCCTCTATTATCTTGTCAATTTTTGATAAGGTTTAATCAATTTTTTCAGCTTAATTGTTCTTTTTACAAAGTTGTTTAATAGGCTTTCTGCTATATATTGTCATCTTCTATACTGCTGTATTAATTGCAAAATATTTTAGTGGTACTGATGCCTTCATATTCCATTTCATATCAGAAATGCAAGAAAATTTGAATAGGAATGATTATAAGTTAGTTATAGGTTGCTTGTTTGTTTTGGATTTGAAAAATTCAATCACAGCTAACTTTAGTGTGTGTTCATCTATTTATTTGGAAAAATCAATGTACTTGCTGAATTCATTTCACACAACCCATCAGCTTGCTTAAAACTAATGAAAAGGTTAATCACGTCTTTTAACCATAGTGTATCTATATTCTTAATTTTTCCTTTTCTAGGCATAAAAAAAGTCTCCTCTTTCACCTTTTTGCTGATTAGGGGAGACCATCGGGTGTATTTTTGCTGCTACTTTTTCCACGCTGCAAATTCAGTTGTCTCAAAACATGGCAGGGGCGGAGGGACTCGAACCCCCAGCCGACGGTTTTGGAGGACGGGAGTTACACCTCAAGATTCAAATCTTTATTTCCACAGCTTAACAAACTCTTTCATCGCGTTCTCCTGCATTGTTGGTAAAACGTGAGAATAAGTATCAGCTGTGAGTTTGATGTCGCTGTGACCAAGAATCTCAGCAACAATTTTAGTGTTTACCCCCAGTTGAAGCATTAGCGTCGCAAATGTGTGACGCAGGTCATGAAACCTAATAATCGGAAAGTTATATCTTTTTGCTAACTTTTTGAACCTTTTTGATACATAGTCAACAGTCAGGTTACCAGTAGAAAGCCTTGGGCAAACAAAATCATCAGGCTTTGGCTTGGTGAGTTCATATAGATTTTTAAGTTCATCATATAGAACATCATTCATGTACACAGCACGCTTAGAACTTTTAGTTTTTAAATCCACCATTTTTAAACCTTTACTGTGTTCTGCCTTAACAACACTGATTATTCGTGCTTCAAAATTAACGTCGCGCCATTTGAGTGATACTATTTCACCAGCCCTCATACCTGTATGTAGAGCAAGTAGCACGGGATAGTAAATAGTTTCGTTCCTGATAACTTGTAAAAATCTTTTGGCAGTTTCAACATCCCAAACTTCGAACAATTTTTTCTCAGGCGAAGGAGGAATAACTTTTTTAACTGGATTGTCGTTAATATACTCCCACATTTGAGCATGTTTAAAAATTTCATGTAAAAGTCTGTGCAATTTTAAAATTGTAGAATTAGATACTTTACCCGCAAGACTTATATAGATTTTTTGAATATCAAACGGTTTTATCTCGGATAACTTTTTACTTCCTATCAATTTTAACGCATGATTTGAAAGTTCTTTGTACCTTTTTTGAGTAGAAGGTTTTACAGCAAGCTTAGCATAAGCTTCGAACCAGTAATTAACAAATTCTTGGAATGTTACAGAACTATTTTTTGAATCTGATTGGTGCTTTAAAAAGTTTAAAACATCCTCCAGTATTGCTGTCAAGTTTTCAACTTTAATGTGTTCAAAACTCATGGCAATACCCCCTTCGGGGTTTATTATAAATCAAAACTTAAGAGGAGGCAAAAGACAATGAAAGTTAAAAAAATAGGCAAAAGAGAGCTCAAAAAGTTAGAAACAGCTCAAAAAATAAAGTACTATTTCTTTGAAAAAGAAATGTCAGTCACGGAAGTTGCTAAAAGAGTAGGAATTTCAAGACAAACAATTTATAACTATCTCAACAAATATGGCTTAATAGACATTGAGGCATTTGAAAAAGAAAGAGAGAGAAGAAAACAGGAGTCTAAAAGAAGGAAAATCGAATATATTAAAAACTACATAAAGAATAAAAGACTTCAAAAGAGAGTTGAACTGTTGAAAAAGGAGTTTACTGATTTACTTGAAAAAGGCATAATTTCAGAGTCAGACATATTTGACTTCGATAAAAAATATCTGGACTCAATTGTAGCAATGCAGCATTACAAGGATTCTCTGTACCTATCTTTCGAAGAGAGAAGAATGGCTCCATGGACAAAATTCTGGGAATCAATTGCAAGCTGCTACAAATACGTTGGCGGTGGCAAATATGTACGTCTTGATGAAGTAGATGGCGCACTTGTGCCAGCCTGCCTACCCAAAGTAATTAAATCTCCTAACTTTGCAGGCAGAAGAAAAAAAGGTAGAACTGATATAACTGCAGCCCAGGAAGCAATAGCTTAAATTTTCAATTTTCTTGTATATCATAAAGTAGCAGGAGGATTACTGTCTCTAAATGAATGTAAATTAATGTAAATAAAAACATAATATGCAAAGGAAGTGTTCTGTATGAATATAAGAATAACATGGCATGCTGTTAAGAGGTACAAAGAGAGAATAGAAGAATGTTCTGACGATGACGCAATGAATAAGATATTGAAAATTGTGTATCTTGGAAAAGTAATTGCGCAAAGAAAAAGAGGAGCATATACAGAAAAAGCAATTAGATACAATGATGCTATTATAGTTGTATACGAATATGAAGGCGGCAATGTCATAGTTGTATCAGTCGTAAAAGTTGAATACGAAAGATGTTGGTGGAAGAAACAAGCAAGTTTATAAATTGCTATTTTGTTTTTACATAAAATATCATGAAAGGCAGGTGATCGCTTTGGAGAAGTTAAAAGAACTCTTTCCACCTGTAACACCAGAACAGTTTATGAGTAAAGCAGGCGATTTTTTTTATACCCTCTTTGTGTTTCTCGACAACTGGTTAAAGCCTCTGTCTACCATTTTTCTAATTGTTGGTGCTATATGCCTGATGATTGGTATTCCTACCCACTCTGAAGGACTTACTAAAGTTGCAAAGAGAATATTTACCGGAATTTTTGTAGCTTGGCTTGTAAGAATCTTTGGTCCTTCTTTAATCTCACTTTTCTATAGCTTTAAAAAGTAGATGAAAGGGGGTGAAAGAAGTGAAGAAAAAAATAATTAGCCTGTTGTATACATTTGTGGCTATGCTTTACACAATACCAGTTTTCGCAAATTCGACACAAACAGTACAAAATTATTTTTTATCTGCAGGAGTTACACAAAAAGATCCTGGCACTGTTGCAGCTAACGTTGTAAAAAAAATCATTGCACCAGTTGCTGCAATAATTGGTTTTATCGGGCTTATAGCAATTTCAGTATGGTTTTTTGCTAAAATCATGACAGCTAAAGATGCACGCGAAAGAGCTGAGGTTATGAGCAGTTTTTCATGGAAACTTATTGGAGCAATAGGGCTTTGTATGATACTTACAGTAGGTGGTTTCCTTGTATGGCTTCTTGGCCAACTTGGAACGATATAAAATTCAGGGCTGTCCAAATACCGGACAGCCCACTTTACTTCTTTTGGAATTCCACGGAAAGGAGAGAAGTTTTATGCGAACGTTTCAGGTACCTTTTGAGAGAGAGTTTGAAGATAAGATTTTCTTTGGAGTCATGACATTGAGACAATTTGCAATTATTGCTGTTTTTATTGCCACTCCAGTAGTACTTTCACTCTTTGCCCGCTCGCTAATATTATTTTTAACCCTTGTTCCGGTATCAACACTTTTAGGACTTGCAATTGCATTTGTAAAGATAAAGGGCGACACACTTACAAAATATTTTGTGCGAATAATCAGGTTTTACACGTCTCAGCGCACATTTCTGTACAGGAGGCAAAGATAACAATGTGGCTATTGTTTGTAATGCTGTTTATCTTACTTGCTGGTATTTCTTCAATAATTGCAATATACATTAAAACAAAGAAAACAAGTGGTAACGGAGAAATTGCCGACAGTAGAACCAAGAATAAAGAAAAACAGGGAGAGCTCAGGAGTCTGTTTGATATAACAAATATTCTTGAAGACGGTACAATTTGCATTGGAGAAAACACATACACAAGAATTTATTATTTTTCAACCCCCGATTTTAGTTTGCTTTCTGAGTCAGAACAGCAATTTTTCGAGAATGATTTAATTACCATAGTACGTTCAATTGATATTCCTGTTCAACTTTTCACAACTGTGCAAAGAGTAGAAATCGCAGGATATATTGACATGCTTGACAATGTGATAAATAATATTGAAACTCCTGAAACAATAAAAAGGTATACAAAAGCTTTGAAAGATAGGCTTGAGTATATGAGAACAAGCGATGAGTTTTTTGTAAGAAAGGACTACATAATACTGTCTGTGGCAGAACAAAGACAGGACATTGCGCTTGACAAGTTAAATCTTGAAGAAAAAAAGCTCTTCCAGTTATTCAAGCGTGCATCAATAAGAGTGTACCAGCTTGATAGAATTTCTGTCCTGCAACTTTTAAGAGACCAGCTAAGAAGAGGAAACTCACTTCTTTTGAGTAAAGCTGTCAAAAGCGGAGCACTTGCAACCATAATCACAGGAAGGGGGATAATAGCTGATGAAGTTGAAGACAAAGAACAAGGAATCCAGCAAGAATATCAATCAGCAGGAACAGCGTGAAAATAGCATGTTTGAACTAACACCCGATATTTTTGATTTATTTTTGCCCGATGCATTTCAAGAAAACGTTGACTATATCTATCTTGGAGCAGAAAACTACTGCAGGGTATATGTGCTTGATATTGACTATCCAGGCGAAATGTATGTAGGTTTTTTTGATAGTCTTCTTGACAAAGGAGAAATAGCTATTTCAGTGTTTTTAGAGCCAAGGGATACAGGAGAAGCAATTAAAGACATTACAAGAAGGATTAATGCAATGAAATCTAACGCAATGCTTCAAAGAGGAGAACCTGATTACAGACTTTTGGCACAGATAGAATGGTACGATGCTCTGAGGTCGTCACTGCAGAGAAACCTTGAAAAAATTTTTATGACACAGGTATTTATTGTTGTGTATGCAAAATCAATTGAAAAGCTAAGAGAAGATTGTATCAGGATAACGAAGTTTGCAGAATCTTTAGGACTTAACATGCGCTGTTTATCATTCGAGCAGCAAAAAGGTTTTTTGTCCTGCCTTCCACTTGGTCCAAGAAACTTAAGATACTTTGAAAAGTTCAGGCTAATGACAACATCCGCTTGCTCCTGCCTCTTTCCAATAGGAAACACAGATATATCATATGACGAAGGTTTTTATATCGGCTACAACGTGATAACAAACAGCCCGGTGTTTTATAACCAATTTGACAAACACCTTCCCAATCCCCACATGGCAATTTTCGGAACTACAGGTGCCGGGAAGTCAACAACAATGAAAACTATGCTCGGGAGAATGGCAGCGCATGGCTACAACATATGTGTGCTTGACCCTGAACGTGAATACGAAAAGATAATAAACATGCTTGGGGGAAGGTATATCAGGATAAAACCAGGGGAAAAGCTTGGTATAAACCCATTCGATGTTGAGGTTGAAGAGGAAGAGGGCAAAAAATTTATAGATCTTAATTCAAAAGTTGCGGATATAAGGTTTATTTTAAACATCATTTCCGAATACTATGTTGGCAAAAAGCTTGACGGTGTTCAGATGGCAATAATAGAGCGTATTGTAAGAAAACTTTATTATGACAGAGGTATAACATCCGACCCTGACAGCCTTTATACTTCAGCCAGAATAGATGAAAAAGGACAACTTCTTGTAGGAAAAATCAAAAAGCAGCTCCCAACGCTTTCTGATTTGAGAGAAGAGCTGTTTAAAGAAAGTGAAACACAGCAGCTTGCAAAAGCTATGGAGGTTTTTGTTGGCGAAGGGTCACTATCGCTTTTTGACTGTCAGACCACAATCGATGCTAATGATAAAATAATTGCATTTGACTTAAAAGAATTCGAACGTGATAACTTTTTGAAGTTTTTTGCTTCTGTCAATATACTCAGCTGGATATGGAATAAGTTTTCGAACGCAAAGTTAAAAGGTCAAAAGAAAGTAGTAATATTCGATGAGGCATGGATGTTTACAAGGTATCAGGCTTCAGCCGAATATTTGGAGTACATTTCACGAAAAGGTCGAAAGTATAAGATATCGCTAATGATAGCTTCACAGACACTGCTTGAATTTCTCATGAATGATACTGGTCGTGCAATTATAAACATGTGTGCGACAAAATTTTTGATGAGGCAAGAAAGCGACATGGCAGCGCAAATTTCAGATTTTTTCAGACTATCAGAACGAACAACAGAAATTATAACCTCAAGCGACAAAGGACAAGGGATTCTTATGAATCCAAGAGAAAAAATATTTGTACAGATAACCCCATTCGACTTCGAATGGGAATATGTAACAACGTAAAGGGGTGAATCAGGATATGAAAAAACTAAAAATCTTCCTACCAGTAGTTTTATTTTCGACCCTTGCCCCTGCTTTTGTCTTTGCAGCTGACTCTACAGCAGTTAAAACAATCAAACTTGCATTTAATGTTGTTCTTGCAATTGGATTTCTTTCTTTATTTATTTCTATAACACTATTTTTTGTCAGACTGATGACACATAAAGACAGTGTGGAAAGAACGAAAATTATGCAGTGGTCAAAGTATATTTTAGCTGGCAGCCTGATTATTTTTGCCCTCTCTACAGTTGTAGGTATTATGCTTTCCTACCAGCAGCAGCTTATAGACATTGCAAAGATAAATTTCACAAATCCGAAGGAACCAGAGTTTAAAAAAATTCTATTCGATATAGGCGATAAAATAGACATATTTGTAAATGCAATAATAAACGTTCTGTCAGCGTTCATTGTGACACCAATTGAGTGGTTTGCCAAACTTGCAGACTTTAAACCATTGAATCAGTTGTTTTTTGAAGGGAATCCGTTTTCGGACAAAGAAATGGACTTCATTTTGAAATTTTACTGGATTGTTGCATCAGTTAGCTCTGTCTTTATTATAATTCTTGCTGGCAAGACAGCAATTAAACTTATGTTTAGCGGTATAACGGCTTCCGAAAGAGTATCGCTTACAAAAGAAATTACAACATGGTTCATGGCACTACTTGTTATTGCAACAGCTCCATGGATATTGTATCTGATGTGTGAATTTTTCTCACTTCTCACAAAATGGCTTCAGAGCACTATAAACAGCAGCTTTTCATACACAACAAATTCAAATAAAACTTTTTCGACAATAATCGACGTTTTTGGACTACACTATGACGAGTCAAAAACAGCAGAAGAAATAGCCCAGGACAATACAATCATAGATACATTCTTTTATCAAGTATGTGGTTCTAACCCTGCCAACACCATCATAATGAAAGCGCTGTACCTGCCACTGTGGGCTAAAATCAATATCGTGTTCATGGTAAGGAAATTTATACTCGGGATATTCTTCTTGTTCACCCCAGTAGCAATATTAATGTGGGGTATCAAGAGAGATTCAATGCTTTTAGATGTCTGGTTTGGTGAAATCTTAACAAATGCAGCAATGGCATTTTTCTACGCATTTACCTACATGGCAACGGTACACATATTCACGGCAGCGGGCTGGACAGGATGGGCGTTTGGATTCATTGCAATGTATTCAATCCCGAAGATTGCAGACACGCTCAGGAACCTTTTGCAAAACATGTTTGAGCGCTGGGCAGGGATTGACGAGCTGAATCTTGCACGACCGGCTTTGGGTTCTCTATCAAATATGTTGCTTGGTTTCAGGAACGCTTTTAATGTGTTTTCTATGACAAGGTCATCGAGGTTTGTGAGGACAGAAAATACGGAAAATATTGAAGATACAAAATCGTTAGCGCTCGCACAGAGAGATAATGATTTGCCTATGAAACCACCACCGCTAAACTTTGGACCAACTCCAAACCCTTCTCCAGGACCAAGCCCGTATACTAACGGAGGTGGTGAAGGGGCAACAGTAGGTACAATGGCGGGGGTAGTCATAACTGCCTTAAAGTACACGTTCAAACAAATGTACAAAATTGAAAAAGATTTGACGATGAGCCAACTTGGCATACACGAATTGAAAACAAAAAATCAAAAGAGGTATTTCATAAAACCAGACTTCTCAGAATTCAGAACTTAAGTGTACAAAGCTTTTTCTTTATATGGTATGATGTTTATATACAACGAAAGGAAAGGAGTATTTAGATGAAAAAAGAAAAAGTTACTGCTGAAAATCTTGAGAAAAAACTTCTTCAGGAAAATGCTAAATTAGTATCTGACGACCTGACTGAAAACATTTGTTGTATTAGCGATTGTATTGATAATGCTCGTTCAAAACTGGTAACTCAGACTGAAGAGATATATATTTGCTCTGTTCATCGAAAAGAACTGGAAATGAGAGCAAAAACAATTCTTACAGCAGATTATTTTCTTAAAAAATCTTGTACAACACTTTTGCTAGCGATTAATGGTTATAACTTATATGTCAATGAAACTGATATTGATTACAGTGAACTTGAAAAGAAACTGATTGAAAAAGGGATAGCCGAAAGCAAAATAGACAGAGCAGTTATTGAAAGTTCTGTAGCGAGTCATGAAAATATTACTTACGCAGAGATAATAAATGATAAGCTGTATTACATCAACTGCCTGCCACCAAACGATTTGTATTTTCCCACCAGTAGCGAACTTTTTGCAGTGAGAGAAATGATTGCTAACGGCGAATATGATATTGTAGAAAAACCGAAAGTGTTGTTGAGTTATAAGACTATATACAATAATTTTTGGGATAGAGACCATTTTGAGTTCAAAGCCAGAGAACCTAAAAAGGTATTTTCGGGCAGTTGTTCTGTTTGCGGTGGAACAGCAAGCTATAACATAGAAAAATATAATCTTTGCAAAACTCATTTAATGCAGATTCAGCAAGGGATGATAAGACAATTTTTTATTGATGCCTTCATTGGTGTACTCTGCCATATTCAACCTTCGGATATGCTGTTTATAAACTTCAACGATAAGAGTTTGAAGCTCGAAGTATATGATTTAGAAAGTTTATCTGAAATACATGAAACTATAAAAGATTACAAGATGAAACTTATAAACTTTAACATTGAATTTGTAGACAGATTTATAAGGTGTCCTGAAATAGCTTTTTCAGCTATTATCAACAACCTTCTTGTAACATATTCACGTGATTTTGATAACGACTTTATAACAAAAGATGAATGGGATGAGATTGTGAAAAGAATAAAGGAAAAGGGATTGCTCGAATAGGAGAAAAAATCTTCAGAGGCAGGCACAGATAGTTACTCAAGTGTTTGCCTCTTTATTTTTTTAAAGAATTATGTTGAAAAAATATTATTCAACATTGTAAAATGTTTATATACCTTATTTTGTACACAGGTGAACAGGATTGAGAAGAAAAATACCGTCGCACATACAAAAAGCAGTATTATTAAGAAGCGGTAACAGATGTGCTATTTGTAAGACAGAATTAGCAACAATAGAAGAAAATTGTGTTCATATAATAGCTGAAATTGCTCATATAATAGGATACAGTAGCGAAGGACCCCGTGGCAGTTGTGATTTACCGGAATCGGCTCTAAATAATTACGAAAATCTAATTGTTGTTTGTAGCAGTTGTCATACAAAAATAGATAATGCAGAAGAACGATATACAGTGGAAAAACTAAAGGAAATCAAAATAGAACATGAGAATTGGGTAAAAAGTAGATTGAATAGTCCTTCAATTGATGTTTCCTATGACCATTTTGGTGATATAGTTGAAGAATTAGTCAAACGGAAAATAACAGATATTAATTCAGAAGATTATGATATACCTTCCTTAAAGGAAAAGATAAAAAGAAATACCCTATCTGAAGATGTTATAGAACTGTTGCTGACAGGGCTTTGCAGCTCGAAAAAATTAGGTCAATATTTGAATGAAAGAGTACAAGATGGATATCCAGAATATTTAGAAGCTTGTATAAGACAGAAATATCTTGAATTGAAAGTTAAAGAAAAACTATCTGTAAATGATATATTTTATGCATTATGGGATTATGTAAGAAACGGAAGAACGTCTTTTGAATATCAGAGAGCAGCTTTAGGTATAGTTACATATTATTTTGAAAGATGTGTGGTGTTTGAGAAATGATTTTCCCAAATAAGACTACAAAATTGTCCTATTCTCTACTGGGCTGCGGGAGCTATATTCTACAAGAACTTAAAAACCCTCAGACAGTTTCAGCTTTATGGGAAAAAGTGAAGATAAAATATAAAGAGCTTAAGAATTTTGAAAAATTTATTTTAACTTTAGACTTTTTATACATTTTGGGAATGATAGAGTTTGAAAATGGGTTTCTCAGGAGGAGTAAGGAAGATGATTAAAGCTATAAGGAGTGATAAAAGTAGTTTTAAGAAAATAGAATTTCAAAAAGGTTTCAATGTTATTTTGGCTGAGAGGACAAAAGAAGCAAGTAACAAAGATTCCAGAAACGGTCTTGGAAAGACTACTTTGATAGAAATAATACATTTTTGTTTAGGAGGCGAATTAAATAGTTTAAATACTCTTAAATCAAAAGAATTGAAAGATTGGACTTTTATTATGGATTTGACATTACGTAAAAAAGATTACGTAGTTGCGAGAAAAACAAGTGACCCTTCCAAAGTGATATTAAAAGGAAATTTTAATGACTGGCCAATAAAACCTAATTATGATAGTAAAAAAAATGAATTTGTAATGAATGTGAAAGATTGGACTAAAGTTTTAGGTTATTTAATGTTTGATATTCCGTTTGCAATCAATAATGAAAAAAAATATAAGCTTTCCTTTAGAAGTTTGATTTCATATTTTGTAAGACATGGGAAAGGTGCTTATTTGAGTCCATTTAAACATTTTGAACAACAAAAAGAATTTGATGTTCAGATACACCAAGCATTTTTATTAGGACTTAATTGGGAGTATGCCCGGGAACTTCAATTGTTAAAAGATGAAAAGAAAAATATTGATAGTTTAAGAAGAATGGCTGAAGAAGGATTTTTAGTCGAATATTTTGGAGAAAAAGGTTCATTGGATAAAGGTTTACTTGAAGCTGAACTTGTAAATCTTGCAAGTGAACTTGAAGAACTTAATAATCAGCTGAGAACTTTCAGAGTACATCCTCAGTATTACGTGATCCAAGGAGAATGCGATAGAATTACTTCCGAAATTTATAGCTTGCGTGATAAAAGACATTTGTTGATTTCTCTCAAAAAAAGATATGAAGATAGTATAGAAGAAGAAAAGGATATTTCTATAGACCATATTAAAAACGTTTACGAGGAATGTGGAATGCTTTTGAAAGAATATGTTGTAAAGAAAATTGAAGAGGTATTAGAATTCCATAAAAAAATTACAGCTAATAGAAAAGAGTATCTCTACAGCGAAATAGAAAGATTGAACAAAGAAATAAATAAAGTTGAAAAGGAAATTGAAAAAAAGAGTGAACAAAGAGCAGAATTGATGAAAATTTTGGAAACTCATGGAGCGTTAGAAGAATTTGCAAAATTGCAGCAGAGAGCCTCTGTTTTATCTCAAAGAATTGAGGAAATAAAAAGTAGAATCGAGTATATCAATGAGTTTGAGAATAAAATAAGTCAGTGGAAGATAAAGAAAGAAGAATTATTAAATAAAATGAGGCAGGACTTTAAAGAAAGAGAATTAAAGAGGAGAGAAATTATAACTTATTTCAACAAAAATATTGAGTATCTATATGAAGAGTCCGGACTTTTAGGTATTGAAGTTTCTGATGATGGCTATAAATTTAAGATTGAAATGAAAAGAGCAAAAAGTCAGGGAATAAGCAATATGCAGATATTTTGTTATGATTTAGCTTTAATGCAATTGAGAAGTATTTATGAAGACATGCCAGGATTTTTAGTTCATGATAGTATTATATTTGACGGTGTAGATGAAAGGCAAAGAGCAAGAGCTTTGGAGTTAGCATATAAGGAGTCTTTTGAAAGAGGATTCCAGTATATTTGTACTTTGAATTCAGATATGATACCGATTAATGAATTTTCATCGGAGATGCAACAAAAGTTTAAAAGTTCAATTCGAGCTATATTTACCGACAGCACAGACGATGGCGGTCTTTTGGGAGTTAGATTTTAGGTGCTGTAAAGACGGTAAAGGTAAGGGTTATATAAAATGATATTACTTTTGCCGCTTATAGCCATATACCTTTGTAAATTTGAAATATTGATATTTTAGGAGTAAAATAATTATTGAAGAGATTTTCTGAGGGTGTCCCCCGCCCTCATCTGAGTCTAATACAAAAAAGGGGGGAGTTTAACAAAAGATGAGTAAAAAAAGACGTTCCAAAGATGCGGGATTTAAAAGAATTTTTACAAACAAAGCTAATATCCACTGGTTTATAACTGAGTTTTTAGGTGACTTTCTACCCTGTAAAATCGGACTTGATGACATAGAAATACTTGCAACAGAGTCAATTAACAGACAGTGGAAAGCACGCAGATCAGATGTGGTATACAGAATAAAGTACAAAGACGCTTCTGTCTGTATACTTTTAGAGTTTCAAAACACAAAAGAGGAACTATTCCACTGCAGAATATATGAATATGTGCTGCTGATACAGAAAAAATATGCTATTGGAGACCTTCTGCCAGTAGTAATACCTGTTGTATTGTACACTGGACAGGAGAGATGGACACCCACAACGTCTTTTGAAAAAGGTGTTCTCTACTGGGAAGATTTTGAGCAGTTTGCGCAAAGGTTTAATTTCATATTCATTGATATTAGAGAAATAAATGATGAAAAACTACTAAATAGTTCTAATCTGCTATCAGCAGCACTGTATATTGACAAGGTATCGGAAAATCCAATCAAAGTTGCTGAAAGACTTGAGTATTTAAGTAAACACATTAAGTTTTCTGAAGAACAAAAGGAAGAGTTTTGTGAATGGCTGTACCACGTGGTGTTAAAGGGATATGGTTTTTCTGATATGGAAGTAGACGAGTTTTTGTTCAAGTCCGATTTTCTCAGATTGGGGGTGAATGAAATGTTTCTCAACACTGCAGAAAAGATAAGAGAAGGATTGAAAAAGGAATTAGCGAGAGAAAGAGAAATTGCTATCAAAGAGGGCATTCAACAAGGCATTCAACAAGGCATTCAACAAGGCATTCAACAGGGCAAGGAACAAGCGCTTATAGAAGTAGCTCAGAGAATGATTGCAGAAGGTGCTGAAGATTCTTTCATAGCAAAAGTCACAGGACTCAGTATTGAAAAAGTCCAGGAGCTTCGAAATAACCTCAAATAGCAAACTACAAATATTATAAACTTAAACCCGCATCTTACACAAAGGGCAGGCACTTTAAAAATGTGTCTGCCCTTTGTGTTTTTTAGAAGAATTTTTAGTGCAACTGAAAAAGGAGTGAAACAACTAAGATGAGAGAAAGACTCATATCTTTGTTAGAACCTTTCGACAACTGGGAAAATAATATCACAGAAAAAGAAAATTTAGCTGCAAAAGATGCTTTGGAAAGGTTTCTTGAAAAGATCAAGAATTTAAAACCCTCCAAGGAATATACTAAATCACGAATCACTTTGCTACACACAAGCTATTTAAGGCATCTTGTTGTTATCAAAAAAGCACTCATGGAAAGAAAATATACCCGTGCTTGCAATGAAATTATCACACTTTTCAACCAAGAACCTTTTTTACAGGCAAGAGTGCTTAACAATCTTATAAAACTTCTTGAAGAGGAGTTAAACTACTAAAAGAAAGGAGTTGAACATGGTGCTTGAAAGACTTTTTAAAAAAAGAACCAATATTTTTGTTGTTGACCCCAGAAGAGAGTTTGGTTTTGCGATTGACTTTGTCAAGGGAGCAATTGAAGATGAGGAAAAACAGGAAAATAAATTGAAGATTTTATCGTTTGTCGAAGAATTAATCAAAGAAGATCTCCAAAGTGATATGCTAACAAAAATAATTTATAATCCTAATCAGTATCTTAATAGAACATCATGGTTTCCTTTGAGCTATCTTCCATACGATGTAAGTCAAGTACCGATTATTAAGATTGACCTTTCAACCACATGCGTAATTGCTTATCCATGGAATAGGGAAAGGTATAAAAAGATGATAAAAACTCTCAGCAAAGAAGATTTTAAATACTATAAAGCAAATCATTTTGCCGAATATTATGTTCCATTGGATATTTGCTTTGTCACAAATGGTCATCATTCAATCGCAGCTGGCTGTGGCTATAAAAAAGGCTGGATAGTAGCAAAAGAGATAGATATAACCCCGCTGTTTGAGAAAATTTATACAGATGGGCAATACTGGTATGAATCTGCCACAGGTAAACTAATATTTGATGTTCCAGATTTTAGAATAGCTATTTTGTTCGAAATTGCAAGATTGAAATACGAACTGCAAAAGAATTTTAGTTCCAATTGAAGATTTTACCAACAGCGCATTAGAAGATGGAGTCTTCTGCGCTGGTTTATGATAAAACAAAAACAAATACTAAATTCAGGAGGTGCTTTGGTATGTCAAAAGAAGAACTAGTAAAATCAATGGCTGAAAAAAGCGGTCTGACTAAGAAAGATTCTGAAAAGGCTTTGAACGTTTTGCTTGAATGTATTCAAGAAGCTCTTTCAAAAGGTGATAAGGTTCAGCTTGTTGGTTTTGGTACATTCGAAGTAAAAGAAAGAGCTGAAAGGAAAGGAAGAAATCCTCAAACAGGCGAAGAAATTCTTATCCCTGCATCAGTAGTTCCAGTTTTCAAAGCAGGAAAGGTTTTAAAGGAAGCTGTATCTGGCCCAACAGAAAAGTAAAAGTAATTGGCAAGCCTGCTGGTATTTTATCAGCAGGCTTTTATATTTGTTGAGAGAGTAGAACATAAAAAATCTAAGAAAGGGAGTGTGATTTTTCAATGAGATGTGGTGTTGACGTTGGCTTTGGTTTTACTAAAGCTATAAGTGAATCTGGTAAAAAAATTATCTTTCCTTCAGCAGTATCCAAAACCTATATAACAGACATTGGTCTTAAACCAACAAGTGACTATTTTGTAACTTACATGAATCAAATTTACGCTGTCGGAAAAGCAGCTACCCATTGCATGATAACAGAAACAAGCTTCTCGGACGACAGATTTGTATCAGAGTTTTCCAAGTTACTCGTTCTAACGGCACTCATGGTTCTCGAAAGCAACAGAGAAATCGAACTTGGTCTTGGTCTGCCACTCATGTTATACCCAAAACTTAAAGACAAAGTCAGGGACTATTTTGAGTTCGCAGAAGAGATAATTGTTGACAGCAACAAC
>Ga0207432_10184_pt1 | contig 17310 bp, 12 predicted proteins | sample YelNatsi2bottle7_FD_187543 | JGI IMG/M metagenome (GOLD analysis project Ga0207432, IMG submission 187543) | Hot spring thermophilic microbial communities from Obsidian Pool, Yellowstone National Park, USA - site 2 bottle 7 (SPAdes) (version 2) | ecosystem: Environmental > Aquatic > Thermal... | reverse complement strand
TCCCAGTCTTCACTCCAAAACTTTTCGCTACATAATTCGCACTTATAACTATAGGTCTTTCCCCATTCCCAATTACCGCAAAAGGTCTACCTCTAAGCGAAAGATTTTTCGCTTCCTCAACGGAAGCGAAATAAGCGTCCATATCCAAAAGTGCAACCCTTCTGTACAACATTCACATCCCCTCCAAAATTAAACTTCCACAATACCTATACTATACGAATATATATTATACTTTTGTATAGTATAACAAAAACAAATTTAAAAGTCAAATATAAGGATTTAAAATAAGAATGGAAGTAAAGAGCACAAATATGAAAATTTGTTGAATATTTCCACAAAAATCAAGCTAAGGTAGGTATAATGTGATAGAATATACTGGGAAATTCAAAAAATGCGCATAAATGAGAAATCATAATCATATAGTATAAATTTAAATCGAGACAAGGGAGTGAGTGGTTTGAAATATGCACTTTTGGGTTTTGGTCTGAGCAACAGATACGCTGCAAGATACCTCAAATCTCTTGGTGATGATGTATTTGTAAGTGAATCTGGAACGCTTTCCGAGGAGAATAAGAAATGCCTTGAAGAAGCTGACATACCATACGAAGAAGGGACAAACAGCGAAAAAATCCTCGAAGCAGACGTTATATTAACCAGCCCTAGTGTTCCATACAACCATCCCATTCTCATGAAAGCAAAAGAATTGGGCAAACATGTTGACACAGAAATCACTTATTTTACGAAAAATCTTGATTGGAACCCAACCATCATCGCGGTTACGGGTTCCGTTGGAAAGAGCACAACCGTATCAATGATTAACCATCTCATTTCAAAATCCGCAACCTCTCAACTCTCTGGAAATATCGGCATACCAATAGCACAAGTACTTCTGGAAGGTAAAAAACCTGAGTATCTTGTCATAGAAATTAGCAGTTTCCAACTCTACTGGGCAGAATACTTCAAACCACACGTGGCAGTTATCACAAACATATATCCGAACCACCTCGACTGGCATCCATCTATGGAGCATTACGTTGAATCGAAATTCAAAATAACAAAGTTCCAAGATAACGAAGACCACTTCATCTACAATCCAAAAGATATGGAAACATTCAAAAGACTCTCGCTCGTCCAAGCCAAACGTGTTCCATTCACAGCGGACTTCAAATTCGAAGAGATACCATTCCACATCTGCACAAAACAAAATATTGAAAATATTGCCGCCGCAAAGACCGTGTTGAAGGTGTTGAACTTACCATTTGACATGAGTATGCTCGAAGATTTCGTGCCATTGCCACATCGAATGGAGTATTGTGGGACAATAAACGGAGCACATTATTACAACGATTCAAAAGCCACAAATGCTGCAGCAGTATTGAAAGCTCTTGAAAATTTCGACGGGAATCTTTTCTTGATAATTGCAGGAAAAGGTAAAAACGAAGACTACACAAAACTGGCAGATGAGATAAAGAAAAAATGCAAACACGTTGCTATAGTCGGACCTATCGCGGACCAGATTGAGCCGTATTTGAAGGAAAGAGAGATTAATTACAAAAGATACAAAGATATCGAAGAAGCAGTTATTGAAATATCAAAAATGGCAGGCGAAGGCGATTACGTGCTCTTGGGACCAGCTGGTGCAAGTTACGATGCGTATAAAAATTTCGAAGAACGTGGAGACCATTTCAAAGCGATAGTCAAAAAGCTTTTGGAACAATAATTTGAAAAACGCTTTCAATACCCAATTGGAGGGGAGATAGATGATAGGCTACGAGATATTTGTTAGGTCTTTTGCAGATTCAAACGATGATGGTATAGGTGATTTCAAAGGTATAGCCCAGAAAGCAGACTATTTAAAAGCTATCGGTGTTGACCTTGTTTGGCTCACACCACATTTCAAATCACCGAGCTATCATGGATACGATATCATTGATTATTTTGATACGAACTCTTCTTTCGGCTCACTCTCGGATTTCAAAGCGATGGTCAATACGCTCCATGAAAAAGGTATAAAGGTCGTCATAGACCTTCCACTCAACCATGTTTCGGACAGACACCCTTGGTTTAAAGCAGCAATGAACGGTGAAAAACCTTACGTAGACTATTTCCTCTGGGCTCAACCACACTTCAACCTAAGCGAAAAGAGGCACTGGGATGAAGAATTACTCTGGCACAACAGGAATGGAAAGTGGTATTATGGGGTTTTCGGAGGCTCCTCACCTGATTTGAACTACGAAAATCCAGAAGTTGTCCAAAAATCACTTGAAATCGTTCAATTTTGGCTCAATCAAGGCGTTGATGGGTTCAGATTCGATGCGGCAAAACACATATACGATTACGATATTAAAGAAGGCAAATTCCGATACGACCACGATAAAAATGTCGCTTACTGGAAACTTGTTATGGACAGAGCAAGACAAGTAAAAGGTTCAGACATATTCGCCGTTACAGAGGTCTGGGACGACCCAGAGATAGTTGACAGATACGCAAAGACAATTGGTTGTTCGTTCAACTTCTATTTCACAGAAGCAATTAGAGAGTCGATGCAACATGGAGCGGTTTACAAAATCGTTGATTGCTTCCAAAGAACGCTCACTAAAAAACCATACCTACCAAGCAACTTCACAGGTAACCACGACATGCACAGACTCGCAAGCCTTATCCAACAAGAAGAACAAAGAAAAGTCTTCTTCGGTTTACTCATGACAACTCCTGGTGTTCCTTTCATCTACTACGGTGATGAACTTGGCATGAAAGGTGTTTACGACTCCGCGTTCACAGAAGACGTTATCGAACCATTCCCATGGTATGCATCACTATCTGGAGAAGGTCAAACGTTCTGGAAGGCAGTTAGATTTAACAGAGCGTTTACAGGAGTTTCTGTTGAAGAACAACTCAGCAGAGAAGGGAGCTTGCTCAGAGAGGTCATATCATGGACGAAATTCAGAAAAGAAAACGAGTGGCTCACAAACGCATGGGTTGAAAACGTTACACACAACACATTTGTTATCGCATATACGGTAACCGATGGTAATTATGGTTTTAGAGTATACGCAAATATCGCAGGTCATAACGAAACATTCGAAGGTGTTAGCCTAAAGCCGTATGAGGTTAGAATTGTTTAAGAGATTCGAAGAGTCAGTTGTAATTTGTAATATTTTATCTGGTGAAAATTGTCACTAATGGAATTGTGTGGTATAATATACTTAGGCTCTTAACTTTTTTTACCAAAACACTTAGGAGGTGTTGGTATGTACGTAGAGATAGTTGATGTAAGGGCAAGAGAAGTGCTTGATTCCCGCGGAAATCCCACGATTGAAGTTGAAGTCCTTCTTGAAGATGGTAGCTTTGGCAGTGCGATAGTTCCAAGTGGTGCTTCCACAGGTAAATTTGAAGCACTCGAATTGAGAGATGGTGACAAAAAAAGATACATGGGTAAAGGTGTTCTCAAGGCAGTTGAACATGTGAATGAAATCATCGCACCAAGAGTCGTTGGATTGAACGCGTTTGACCAAGTTTATCTTGACAAAGTTCTCCTTGAACTTGATGGCACAGAAAATAAGTCCAAACTTGGTGCAAACGCAATCCTTGGTGTATCAATGGCGGTTGCAAGAGCAGCAGCTGAAAGCGCTGGTTTGCCACTTTACAAATACCTTGGTGGAGCAAATGCAAAGGTTCTTCCAGTTCCATTCATGAACGTTATCAACGGTGGTGCACACGCAGATAACAGCCTCGATATACAAGAATTCATGCTCGTTCCAGCTGGAGCTCCTTCATTTAAAGAAGCACTCAGATACGGTGCGGAAGTATTCCACACACTCAAAAAGATACTCAAAGACGCTGGACACGTAACAGCCGTTGGAGACGAAGGTGGATTTGCACCAAATCTTTCTTCAAACGAAGAGGCTATTCAGGTGCTCATAAAGGCGATTGAACAAGCCGGCTATGAACCTGGAAAAGACATATTCATCGCGTTCGACTCCGCAGCGAGTGAGTTCTACAATGAAGAAACAGGAAAATACAGCATCGATGGAACGGAAAAGACTGGCGACGAACTTATAGAATACTACTCCATGCTCGTCGACAAATACTGGCCCGTTATCATCTCCATCGAAGACCCATTCGAACAAGAAGATTGGGACAGCTACGTGAAATTCACACAAAAAGTCGGCGGGAAGGTACAAATCGTTGGTGATGATTTGTATGTCACAAACGTCAAAAGACTTGCCAAAGGAATTGAACTCTTCGCCACAAATTCAATCCTCATAAAGCTCAACCAGATTGGTACTGTTACAGAGACGCTCGATGCAATAGAAATGGCAAAGACGGCAGGAATGACGAACGTTATCTCACACAGAAGTGGAGAAACGGAAGACACGTTCATCGCAGACCTTGCAGTTGCAACGAATGTTGGTATGATTAAAACGGGGTCACTTTCAAGAAGCGAAAGAATCGCAAAATACAACAGGTTACTTAGAATCGAAGAAGAACTCGGTGACGCGGCAATTTACAAAGGATTGAACGCATTCTATTCGATAAAAAGATAACTAAACCAAAGTTAGAGTTTAAATACCAAGCCCCTCCTACAAGCTGGAGGGGCTTTTTTATATTTTATATACGCTCTTTGTGAAAGAAATGTAAAACCCCGCCCTCTCGGACGGGGTTTGTTGATTTTTGTTAATTATTGATTAGCCAACTGTTAGAAGCTTGCTGTGTATGTGAGTGTAACGTTCCATGTTGGGTCTGTGTTGATTACTGTGTAAGCATTGTTAGAATCTGTTGTCAATGTTCCGTAGAATCCTGTCAACGTTACGTTTGGTGTGATTGCATATGCTGCTCTAACGTTGTAACCAAAGTCGTTTGTACTTGCAATTTTCTTGTGAACATCCGAGTAAAGTGTAATTTCTGGCGTTGCCTTGATGGTTGCTGCTCCATGGATGTATGTGTATGTTGCAAGCTGTGTCATATCTGCCCAGCTTGCATCAACAGCTGCCGACAACATTGCATCTGCGTAAGATGCTTTTGCATAGAGTGTGAATGGGTTGTTTGCCAAAAGGTTAGCATTTGTTGTCTCTACATAGAATGTTACTGGTGAAAGTGCTATGTTTGCTGAAAGTTCGTCAAGTGGAAGTGTTGTCGTTGGTGTGGCTGTTGCGAAGTCTACTTTTGGTGTAACTTTTGCTGTAAGTGTAACTGGTGCAAATGTTGTTGTGTATGTTGCATCAAGGCTGACGTATTTACCGTTTGCAATGTTCGATGACTTGTAGTCGAGTTTGTCAAGATTTTCTGCAAATTTGAATGTTGGAGCAAGTGTTAATCCTGCAACTGGTGAGAGTGAGCCAGAAAGAATAACGTCGTATGCTGTTACCATTTTTGTTCCACCATCAACCATACCGCCGAATACTGTGAGGTTTGGTTTGAATACTCCAAGGTCGAGTGCACCTTTTACTTCTGCACCGAATTCGTGTGTTGTTGTGTTGCCTGTATTGTATGCTCCACCAACGATTGTGAAACCAGCTACCGGGTATTTTACAAGAACCATATCGCTAAACCATGTTGCAGCACCTTCCGATGTTTTATCAAGGTAGTAAACTTCAAGTCCTGGAACTGCTGGGAGTGTAAGTTTCAATGAGTCTTCGAAATCTCCCATTGATGTTGCCCATGGGGTTGTACCATCTGGGTTGTAGACCAAACCTGTGAAATAATCACTTACAAACTGTTTATCTGTGCTGTAGAATGCTCCAAAGTATGGTGTGGAGAATGTGATGCTCTTGAGTGTAAGAGTAACTCCACCAAATGGTGTGTAAGTTATACTAAATGTTGCCCCAGCCTGGGTATCGCTTGTTGGTGCAAGCGTTAGAGACGCCTCAACATTTGCCAAAGCACCAGAGATATCGATACCGTTTGCGTCTACTCCAAGTGTAAAGTTAACTGTTCCTGTGTACGTTACGTTTGGACCGAGTGTGAATGGTTTTTCCGCTGCAAAGATGCTAACAACTACGAAAAGTGCTACCAAAACCGTTAAAAGTTTCTTCATAACCTTCTCCCTCCTCCTGTGAGTTTAGGTGTGAATAAATATATGAGTAAAACTAATAAAAAAATCACTCTTATGCTTTAAAATCTTCTTTCCATCCCTCCCTTTTTTGTCAATTGAAATTTAGCTTTTACGATAAGTTGTACTGAATACGCTTATTCCAAAAACTATGCCCACATTAGAACCAACCAAAAGCTTTTCCGAGTGCAATTATACCAATTATTGTTCCAGCTAAACCTGTTATTACTCCCCATGTCGCTATCTGCTCAACACGTTTTGTGTCGTTCTGGACACCGTCAACCTTTTTACTGAGTTCTTCTTTTACACCTTCAACTTCCGCTTTGTCAGCTTTTACTTCCTTAATTTCAGCCACAGCTTCTTTGTCAGCTTTCTTGTCAATGTTTTCTTGCAATTCTTTCTTTGTATCGGCAATTTGTTTTCTCAGCAAGTCATCCGTATCTCGTATCTGTGCTGCAAGTCCAGAGAGTTTCTCACTTAGACCATTTACATTGTCTTCAAGAGTCGTAAGGCTTGCCTCAAGCATTTCAACATCTGTTCTATCTGCTTTTGTTGAGAGGTTGTCATATATATTTACTATATCTTGATCGTGCATATCAACTTTATGCGAAATTGCTTCAAGCGTGTTCAAAAGTTCTTCGTATCCTGTCAGTCTTTCTTGAAGTGCTGCTACATCTCCTGAAAGCGTACCAAGTGTATCGTAAATTTTGAGTATATCGCTGTCGTGAATATCGAGCGTAACTTTCATGTCGTCCAAGGCTGGCTGAACATCATTCATTATTTCTTCTTTCACTTCTTCCTTTGCTGTTGCAATCGATACTTCAACAAATGACGAAATTCTTTCTTCTGTTGATGCAAGGTTTGAGGAAAGTTCGTAAAGCATGTCTCTAAGTGCTGGTAAACCTGTCTCTACTGTGCTTTTAACGTTCAGAAGATCTGTCTCTATCGTGGATATTCTTTCATCAAGTTCTGCAAGTGTATTTTCCAAATCTTCCGTTGAAACCTTTGTTCCAAGCGTTTCGTAAATTGAATTCGTATACTCTTCAAGAAGCTCTAACCTGTTGGCAAGAGTCTCATATGTCTCTTTGTCTACATATCCTCCAAGCGCTTCTTGTAACTTTGCAACCTCATCTGAAAGCGTACCAAGTGCATCGTACATCTTTAGTATATCACTGTCATGGATATCAACGGCTACTTTGAGGTCGTCAACTACTGGTTGGAGTTCGTTAACTATCTCTTCTATTTTCGCTAACTTCTCGTTCAGTGCGTCCATTTCATCAACCGAGGCTTTTGTGCCAAGTGTATCATAAATCATGTTGGCATACTCTTCTAAGAGTTCTACTTTGTTAAGTAAAATTTCAATATTCTTCTTGTTTTCTTCATTGTCGTTCTTCAATGCGGTTAATGTGCTTGATGATTCAGAACTGACAGATTCAATACGCTGGCTTAATGATTTAGCCGAACTCTCTATCTGTGATGAAACGTAGTCAAGCACTCTATACAAGAACAGAGAAATCTGGTACCTTGTTACCGATTCATCCCCACGAAACGTGCCATCAGGAAAGCCGGTTATAATACCAGTTTCTGCAAGTTTGTTTACATAACTTTCCGCCCAATGTCCTTTTGGTATGTCTCTAAAAGCAGCAAATGACATAACTAATAAAACACTTATAATAATTAACACTAAAACTTTTTTCATACCTTCATACCCCCTTTTTCAAATTGAGTTTATAAAAACAAAATTTATAACTCAATTTATAACACAACTAACATTATGAAACGTGTATTTCAATTACCAAGCAGTTTATATTATAACATAATTTTTTGGAATAATGCAAATTTTTGATTTATTTTCACTGTTATATTTTAAAAATGCCGAAGGAAACTATTCCTTGATAAGAGCAATAAGCTTTATAAATAGACGTTTTCCGACTCTAAGTATATGTTGTGTCCGAACGTTAACAACAACTTTAAAGTTGTCGATTCTGTTGCCATCTAAGTAAACCCCGCCTTGAGAGATGAGTCTTTTAATTTCGCTCTTTGTTCCTACTCCCAGTTCGAAGAGCAAATCAACGATGTTATAATCTCCAGGTTCAATGTGTTTTTCAGGCATTTCATCTGGAATTTCTTTTTTCTGGAAGACTGTGATAAAGTAATCTTCCGCCTCTTTCGCGGATTGTTCTCCATGGAATTGTTTAACAAGTTCTTTTGCAAGCCACATTTTGTAGTCTCTTGGATTGACACTCTTTTCGGCTATTTCCTTTTCCATTTTTTCTAAGAACGGTTCTTGTGCGTCTGTCAAAAGTCTCGCATACTTTGCAATAAGCTCGTCTGGTATCGACATAATTTTACCATATATATCCTTTGGTTCATCGGTAAAGCCTATGTAATTTCCATAACTCTTGCTCATTTTCAATTTTCCATCGGTACCTTCTATAATAGGCATCGTCATCACTATTTGTGGCTTTAAGCCATATTCTTCTTGTATCTTCCTTCCAACCATCAAATTGAATAATTGATCGGTCCCACCAAGTTCCACATCCGCTTGTATCGCGACAGAGTCGTATGCTTGTGCCAACGGATAAAGGAATTCAGAGATGCTTATCGGGGTCCCTTCAGAATACCTCTTAGCAAAGTCTTCCCTTTCAAGCATTCGTGCAACGGTATACTTACCAGCCAACTTGACAACATCGGCAAATGTCATACTACCAAGCCATTCGCTATTGTATCTGATTTCTGTTTTTTCTTTATCAAGAATCATGAAAGCCTGTTCTGCATAGGTCTTTGCATTCTCAACAACTTCTTCCCTCGAAAGCATGGGACGTGTAGAGTTTCTACCAGTTGGGTCACCTATCATCGCGGTAAAGTCACCAATTATGAGAACAACCTGATGACCCAAATCTTGGAATTGTTTCAGTTTTCTCAATACCACAGCATGACCGAGATGTAGATCTGGTCTTGAAGGATCAACTCCAAGCTTGACTCTAAGCGTTTTACCGCACTTCAACCTATCAAGCAGTTCTTCTTCTGAAACCAAGTCGACACAGTTCTTTTTTAATATTAGAAGTTGCTCCTCGGGAGTTAATAGATGTGACAAAGAGATACACCCCACTTGTATTTATTATTATCTGGATAATACCCAAGAAGTTAAGAAGCACATGACAAAGAAAGCAATTGCTAAACCAACCGTTATCTTTCCTGACGTGTCAAGCCCTTTCTTTCTACCAAACATTGTATACGCAGCTCCACTTCCAAATGCACCACCGAGTTCTGCAAATTTGCTCATCTCTTGGAGCACCATCCAAATAAGTCCAGCTGCAATAATAGTGTGTACAATAAGTAGGATAACTGCTAACATCACAAACACCTCCGTCTGTGTTTATATACATTGTTCTTTGTTTATTATAACACACATCTTTATTTTTTTGCAATATGATTTAAGGTTTTTCAATATTTTTAGCATCGATTATAATGCAAAAAAATGATAATTCGTACAGCAAAGTAATGTTTTAGTAAATCTCAGAACAAAGATGCCTGATCCGTTTCGGGAAGTCCATCGAGTACTCCCAATCTCTTCAATACTTCTACTTGAGCTTTAGTAACTTTTGCCCTTGTCATTAAGTCTTCTAAGGACGTGAACATCTTAATATCCCTTTGTTCAACGATGCTTTTTGCGACGTTCTCACCTATTCCGTGGATTTTATTAAACGGGATTATTAAATCCTTACCGTCGATTATGAATCGAGAATAGTGACTTCTTCTTAGGTCTGGTCTTTTGAATCCGAAACCACGCAGTATCATCTCAAGAGCTGCCTGCAGAACCTTTTCTTCGTTCTTTTCTTTCACATCTTTTTTTGGATTGTTGCTAAGTTCGTTCAACCTGTTTTTAATAACTTCTTTTCCTTTTAATACAAGTTCAGCATCGAATTCATCACCTTTTGTTGAAAAGAACGCTGCATAAAATGCCAACGGGTAGTGTACTTTGAAATACGCTATCCTAAATGCCATACTCACGTAAGCGACCGCATGGGCTTTTGGGAAGAGGTATTTTATCTTTTTACAGGATTCTATGAACCATTCTGGAACACCATGTTCTTTCATAATATTTACTTCGTCATCTTTCAAGCCCTTACCCTTTCGAACGTTTTCCATTATTTTAAAAGCATTTGATGGTGGCACCCCTTTGTGAATGAGGTAAATCATTATGTCATCTCTACAAGAAATCACATCTGAGAGTGTGGCTATTTTCTTTTCTATAAGTGTCTGAGCGTTCCCCAACCACACATCAGTACCGTGGGATAGTCCCGAAATCCTTACCAATTCAGCAAAAGTTTTCGGTTTCGTATCTCGTAGCATTCCCATAACAAAATCCGTACCGAATTCCGGAATGCCTATCGTCCCAATATCAGTTCCAAGCTCTTTTGGATCTACTCCAAGAGCCTTCAAAGAGGAGAAGATGCTTATAGTTGCTTTATCATCCATAGGTATACTCATGGGATCAATACCGCTGTATTCGTAAAGTAGTCGTATCATAGTTGGGTCATCGTGACCGAGTGCATCGAGTTTTATCAAGTCATCATGGATATATTCATACGCAAAGTGGGTAGTGTATACTCCTGATTTCTTATCATTTGCAGGATGTTGATACGGTGTGAAGTCGTGTATGTCGTAATCTCTTGGCACTATCATGAGTCCACCAGGGTGTTGCCCCGTTGTTCTCTTCACACCGCTGACATACATTGCAAGTCTTTCCTGTTCAGCTTGATTCAATGGATTTACAATGTTCCCATTTTTGTCCTCCATGTAAGACCTTACGTATCCAATTGCACTTCTGTCAGCTATTGTACTTATCGTTCCTGCACGAAAGACATGGGATTTTCCAAAGAGCTCTTCTATGAATTTATGTGCACGCTCTTGGTACTCACCCGAGAAGTTCAAATCTATGTCTGGAACTTTGTCACCTTCAAATCCCATAAAGACCTCAAATGGAATGTCCTGACCTGCTTTTACAAGTTTTGCTCCACATTTTGGACATCGCTTGTCTGGTAAATCGTATCCTGAACCTCTTTCTTCATGTACTTCGAAGTGCTTGCACTCTGAGCATCTGTAATGTGCAGGGAGTGGGTTAACTTCCGTTATCCCAACGAGGTGCGCAACAAGTGAAGAACCAACCGAGCCCCTTGAACCAACAACATAGCCATCTTCCCCTGCTTTCTTTACGATGAGATGAGCTATCATGTACAATACAGCATATCCATGTCCAATTATACTATTCAGTTCTCTTTCAACGCGCTTTTCAACTATCTCAGGTAAAGGATTTCCGTACAATTCATATGCCTTTTCGTACGTCATGTTTCTAAGTTTCTCTTCCGCACCTTCAATCTTCGGTGGATGGAGCTTTTTCTCAAGAGGTTTTATCTCTTCAATCAATTGAGCAAGTTTCTTCGGATTTTGTATGACAACTTCTCTTGCAATCTCTTCATCTTCGAATATCTCCATCGCTGCTTGAATCATTTCTTCAGTCGTGCGTAGGTAATAGTTCGCTTCGATATCGTCTATATTACTCTGCGGTGCGAGTAGAACTTTTCTTGCTTTTATATCTTCTGGATCGAGGAAATGTGCATTTGATACCATCACTACTGGAATATTCAACTCTTTTGAAACTTCATAAAGTAGTCGGTAAGCTTCCTTTGCCTCTTCTTTCGTAAATTCCTCAGATGATATAGTGTCAAGAGGCATTATCTCTACATAATCGTAGAACTTTATCAATTCATTTAGTGCCGATTTATCTTTTTTAAGTGCACTTTCAAAAATTTCAGAGTTCGCACAACCAGAGCCTATCAAAAGCCCTTCTCTGTACTTTTCAAGGTCCGACCTTAGAACCTGCGGTACAACGAAAAATGTCTCGGTATGTGATTTTGAAATCAGTTTATATAAATTTTTCAATCCAGTTCGATTCTGCACGAGTACGGTAATGTGCTGCGGATGTTTCGAAAGTGGATTTATGCTCTCAACGAGTTTGTTTATCTTATCGAATGTCGTTATCGATTTCTTCTTTAGCAACTCAACAAGTTTCCAAAAGACTTTTACGGTTACGCGCGCATCATTGAGCGCCCTATGGTGTTGGAATTTACCTATTCCAAAATGGTCAACGAGCTTGTCGAGGGAAAAAGATTTGAGCTTTCCCCTCAACAGTGCCTGGGATAGTCTCAAAGTGTCAATATAAGGTGGATTGAACTGCATTTCAAATCGTGAAAATGTGTTTTTCAAAAATCCCACGTCAAAATCGGCATTGTGTGCAACAATAACTGTGCCATCGAGAAACTTTTCGAGTGAATCAATCACTCCACTGATGTCAGGTGCATCTTTGAGCATATCTTCGGTAATACCAGTAATTTCGAGGCTCTTTTCTTTTAATCTGGAAGGTTTGACAAATGTATGGAATTCTTCAACCACTTCACCATTTTTAGTCTTAACAGCACCAATTTCCATTATTTCGTCGACTCTCGGATTCAAACCCGTAGTTTCAAGGTCGAGTACAACAAAGCTTGCATCTTCGATGTTTCCTTCGATTTCGTTTATCATAATCTTTTTTGGGTCGTTAGCCAAGTAAATTTCGCAGCCGTATATTGGTTTCAAACCTGCCGCTTTCGCAAGGTCGTAAAGCTCTGGAATACTCTGCACATTTCCATGGTCAGTAATAGCAATCGCTTCCCAACCCCAACTCTTAGCAGTCTTCACATAATCAGAGATATCAAGCACGCTGTCAAGATCACTCATCTTTGTGTGCGCATGAAGTTCGATGCGTTTCTCTGTTGCGTTGTCAATTCTATCAAGTGAAGGAATCTCGGTTGCCGCATCTATTTTGAAGAAGTTGTTATTCATCTTATCGGTTGTCAACATACCTGTAAAAACATACCAATTGCCAACAGAAAGCACCTTTTCCAGTTCTTGCACCTTCGAATTGAACGCTTTTGCAATCACGGAATCTCTTTTATCAGTTATATAGACATTCATTATCTCGTTAGATATTTTATCGATCTTAAAGACCTTTCCAAATATCTTTGCCTTCTTTTTAGCAGGAGGCATATTGGAAGGTGAATGCATCGAACCAAGTGTTGATGCAAAGTACTCTACATCTTCTTGAGAAGATTGAGAAGACTGCGTTTTGTAAATATCTGCGTTAACTTTTGATTCTTTTATAGGTTTTGTAGTTGTTGTCTTAATAGATGTTGGAATGCTTTTTAATCCTTCTTCTTCGTTTTCAAGATTATCTATATGTACCGTTTCAATTGTGTATTCCTCAAATGGCAATGTATTTTTGATTTTCTTCAGTCTCGACGCTATTTGGTTCTTTCCAAATTCACCGAGAGCGTAGATCTTCAGTTTCTTGCCCTCTATCTCTATCTTTTCTATATATTCACCCGAACCGTTGAGCTGTTTCATTACAAAACGCTGAAGATTTTCCACATTTTCAGGTTCGGCTACCTGAAATGTGGCAATATCTTCAAAAACTAAATCCACGTGAGTACCTATATATTCTTCAAGCACTTTGCGAAGTACATTAGCATCACCGGTAAAGTTTTCCAATACAAAAGAGACGGATTCTCTCTTCTTATCGTATATTACCTTCTTTATTAATCCGTCAGCTTTGATTCCTATCTTCTTAGATAAATCCTTTAAATCCTTAACAACGTCAAATACATGATACATAATGCCCACCCCGAGTACTTCCAAATTTATGTTATTCTTACAAGTTAATTATGTTGAGCTTGTTGATTAGAGTGAAGTTTACTTACCGCTGCACACCATGCAACCGCCAACGCATCAGCAGCATCGTCCGGTTTTGGAGTTTCGTCGAGTTTAAGGAGCATCTTCATAACCTTTTGAATCTGAGATTTTTCTGCCCTGCCGTAACCAGTGACGGTGAGTTTTACTTGATGAGGTGTGAATTCAACATATGGTATCTTCGAATGTTTGATAGCCAGTAATATAACCCCACGTGCTTCACCGACGTAAATTGCCGTCTTTGCATTCTTGTAAAAATAAAGACTTTCAACAGCTATGAGCTGCGGGGAGTAGGTATTTATTATGTCAATTAACTGGGAATATATATAATCAAGCCTGTCCTCAAATCGTTCTTCTTTTTCAGTAATTATAGCCCCGTGAGTTATATGAATTATTCGATTGCCAAGTTTCTCTACAACTCCGTATCCAACGATTCCATAACCAGGATCTATACCAAGTATCTTCAATTATCTGACCTCTCTTCCAATATTTACGAGCATCTTAATTCATTCTCAAATAATTATACATCAATCTAGAAGGTGATAATGTTACATTTCAAAGCGAGTTTATTGTTAACTTAGAATATGAACATCGCATCGCCAAATGAGAAGAATCTGTACTTCTTTTCAACAGCTATTCTGTAAGCTTTCATTGTTAAATCATACCCTGCGAATGCACTTACAAGCATTAGCAATGAAGATTTTGGTAGATGAAAATTAGTTATTAAAGCGTCGACTAATTTGAAATCAAATGGGGGGTATATAAATATACTCGTTTTTCCAGAGTAAGAAGCCATTTTTGGAAGGTTTGCTATCGTTTCAAGCGTTCTAACGCTCGTTGTTCCAACAGCTACTATCCTTCCACCATTTAACTTTGTCTGTTCTATTAATTTGACCGTATCCTCAGGAACGATAAAGTACTCTTCGTGCATTTTATGTTCCCGTATATCTTCCACTTTAACAGGTCTAAAAGTGCCAATACCAACATGGAGTACAACTTCCGCAGTTTTGATTCCCCTTTCTTTGATCCGTTCAAGAAGCGCAGTTGTGAAATGTAATCCAGCAGTTGGTGCTGCGACACTACCTTCGTATTTTGCATAAACTGTTTGGTAGCGTTGAAAATCAACATTTTCATTCTTTATATAATGTGGCAAAGGTACTTTCCCTAAGGCGAATAATTCTTTATCATCTTTTGTGGAAAATTCGATGACCCTCGTACCTTCTTCGGCTCTTCCTATACATTTTCCAACAACTTTATCGTTTTTGTGGTTATTTTCGCTGTTCAATGATTCAATATTTATTTCTGTACCATCTTTTACGGCTTTTCCAGGTTTCACAAGGCACTTCCACACACCTGGCTGTATCTTCTCTAAAAGGAGTAATTCAACATTGGCTCCTGTTGACTTTTTACCGTATAAGCGTGCAGGTATTACCTTTGAAGTATTAAAAACAAGCAAATCCTCTGGATTCAAATATTTGATTATATCTCTGAATATTTGGTGTTTTATCTGCCCACTTTTCTTGTCAATTACCATCAATTTCGAACTGTCTCTTGGTTCTACTGGATACTGAGCTATAAGTTCTTCAGGTAAGTAGTAATCATAAGCTTCGAGTTTGAAAAGCTCCATACATTCCACCTCTGAATAGTTTTTTTGCATTTGGAACATTTCCAAAAGAATCCAAAATTAAAGGGCGGTTTCCCGCCCTCAGTTTAACATTGCTTTAAGAATTCAGGTTTTCAACAACTTTTTACTTTCTAAGTGACAACTTTTCAAGAAGTTGCTTGTAAAGTTCTGGATCTTTTTTCATAACGTATTTGAGCATCTTTCTTCTGCGTCCAACCATCTTCATAAGTCCGCGTCTTGAGTGATAATCTTTCGGATGGTTCTTAAGATGATCAGTCAAATGTCTAATGCGTGCTGTTAGTAAGGCAATTTGCACTGCGGTACTACCCGTGTCAGATTCATGGATCTGAAATTCCTTGATGATGTCCTCTTTGTTCATTTAGCTACACCTCCATCTGATATCCTCTTGCCAAGTAGGGGCAAAATCCCACAACTGAGCAAGGGCGAGAATATGATATAATATTTTTTGTCATATGTCAAGATGATTCCATTCACATGTTTTTAATAGTGAGAAAAAAGATGTGAATAGAGATTTAAGATAAAATAACGGCGATTAGAGTTGAAAAATAGCCATATTTCTTGGAATTTCAAGAAATGAATATTTACTAAATTATCAAGAATGGTGTTATAATATAATACAAGGATATTTTTCAATCTTTGCCACTCCAATATAATGTTCGTTAAATTATCAGGTTCTGCACGGCGGATGTTTTTTCTTTGTTTTATTACACTTCTCAAAAGGAGGGATTAAGGATGAGAAAACTGGGGATTCTTATTGCGGTTGTTCTTTTCGGATTAGTTGTCTTTGCTCAAGAAGTAGATATTGATTCACTACTAAACAGGATTGAGCTTTTGGAAGAGTACACAAACATGATCTACGATGTTTTGGGCACAAAAGTCTCTTCAGATGATTTTGAAACAGCGCTAGCAGAATTAGATGGGAGAATTTCCGAACTTGAGACAAAAGTCTTGAACATTCAAAGCACCATTGATACAGGATTGCCAGCACTTAGAGACATGCTTTACGAACTTTCCTCAAACCTTGCATCAACAGAAGAAAGAATTTCGTCATTTGTTGAAGTATCGATTGCAACAGCAAAGGAAGAAGTGAAAGAAGAAATAATGAATGATGTTCAGCCAGCCTTGGACGACATGAAAGTTACGCTCGATATTCACGACAGCGATATACTCAAGATTTACGATACCCTCGGGATGCTTTCGGAACAGATCGCCACACTTCAAGAATCAACATCTTCAGAAGAATTAATCGAATCATTAGCACTCAAACTTGATATGCATGACCAAGATATAGTGAACTTATACGACAATCTTTCAACAAAAGCAGACAGAGAAGATGTTCAAATGCTCGAAGCAAGTCTTACAACACTCGAAGAAAATGTAAACGGGCTCAGCGATATTCTCTCCGGCCTTGCAGCGCAGATAGGTGATACAGATTACTTACTTAGAAAGGCGATAGAAAATGCTCAGAAAGACCTACAAGCAAAGATTGATACAAAAGCAGACTCCTCTGCTCTCGAAAATGCCGTGAAAGACCTACAAGCAAAGATTGATACAAAAGCAGACTCCTCTGCTCTCGGAAATGCCGTGAAAGACCTACAAGCAAAGATTGATACAAAAGCAGACGCAAAAGCAGTTGAAGAAAAAGTTAACAACGTCAACATGATTGCTTGGATAGGCGTTGTTCTTGGTGCAGTTGCTCTTGTTCTTCCATTTGTCAGAGGTCAGTAATCAAATGGATGTTTATCGAATGTAACGAATATAACTAATATAACGAGTATGATAAAGCGGGGCTTTAAGCCCCGCTTTCTAATTTTCAATTAATTTT
>Ga0207432_10180_pt1 | contig 17953 bp, 16 predicted proteins | sample YelNatsi2bottle7_FD_187543 | JGI IMG/M metagenome (GOLD analysis project Ga0207432, IMG submission 187543) | Hot spring thermophilic microbial communities from Obsidian Pool, Yellowstone National Park, USA - site 2 bottle 7 (SPAdes) (version 2) | ecosystem: Environmental > Aquatic > Thermal... | reverse complement strand
TAAGACAACGGGCTACGTAAAGCTTATTTCTTTCTTCTGGATTCATTGATAATATCATCCTTTCATTTTACCACAGTGAGTGACATTTTCACTGAGAAATTTTAAGATGACATTATCATAGAATAACTACAAAAGTAGTTTGGAATGGATTGACATTAATTAGTCTTAGTTATAAAATAATTTAAAATTAATTTTAAAGTAGAAAAATAGAAAACACCTAATAAAAAATTCTAAGAGAATACAAAAAAATGAGCTTCTATATTAAGATAAAAAATTTTTTCTATAGGGTGATATAATAATGGGTATAACTGTAAAAGAAGCGTTAAAACTAAAAGGGCTTGATAAAGCTAAATTAATTGCAGGAGAAAATGGATTGGGCAGAGAAATTAAAAGGGTAAGTGTAATAGAATGCCCTGAATCTCCAGAGCTTTTTATCGAAGGAGATTTTTTTATTACTGCTTTTTATGCTTTAAAAGATGATGAAAGGGCCCAGTTGGAAATGTTAAAGGCATTAGTTAATGCAAAATCGAGCGGCTTGTGTGTAATCGATTTATATTTGCAAGATTTATCGGATGAAATAAAACAGTTCGCAAATAATGCCAATTTTCCTATAATGATTTTACCCCATAATGTTCCTTATGGAGAAATAATTACAAATGTTATGTATGCTATTGTACAAAGCAAAGATGAGGATTTAATGGAAATGTTGATTGATTCGGTATTGCAATTAAATAAGAAGAGAAAAGAAAATGTAAATATAGCAAAACAGATTAATCCTTGTTTTCAAGAAAAGATATTAATAATTTATTTTAATGATTTTTTAAAGGATATTGGTGAAAATATCAAAAATTTTAAAGAAAAATTGATGATTTTACCTAATTGGGCGTTAGTGAAATATAAGGAAGGATTGTTGTTTATTTTTAGTTTTTCCAATGAGAAGGTGAATTTATTAAATATAGAAAAATTTACCAACAATATTATAAGTAAAATTAAAGATATATTGGAAAATAAAATTATTGAAATAAAATGTGGTATAAGTAATATTCATGACATTTCGGAATTATCTTTGGCAGTAAATAAGGCGTTAATTGCAAATAAAATAGCAAATAAGATGGAACATAAAAATATGGTTTATTATAAAGACATTGGAATATATAAGTTATTGTTAAATATAAATTTAAATTGCGAAAAAGAACTCAAAAAGTTTTGTGATGAAATTATCAATCCGATTATTAACTATGATCAAGAAAATAATTCGCAATTATTGCCCACAATTATATGTTTTGTGGAAAATGATGGCAACCTTTTTAAAACAGCAGAGAATATGTATACTCATGTAAATACTATAAGGTATAGGATAAATAAAATTAAACAGATATTGAAAATGGAACATCTCAACTTTGGGTTTTACGATCAGATTTTTATTGCTGTAAAAATTTACAAATTGCTGTATGAATTATAAAATTTTATAAGAATTATTGTGCTAATAAGTAATGTCTAATTAATTAAAATTAAGCTAAATTGTAAATGTATTTTTTGTTTGTAAAAAATACAAAAGATTAGAATGTTTTTTATGTTTTTCACAAAGGATAAAATAAAAAATACTCGAATTAAATTATAAATACAGAATATGAAGCGAATTATATTCAAATTTAACGGAAAATTAAAAATTGATAAATATTTATTTAATAAATACAATACAAAGATCTATGTTAGAAAAAGAAGGAGGTGAAAAAGAGTTTATATATTTAAGTATTTTTTACTTTTAAATTTATTAAAAAAAATTAATGGGAGGGATTGTTCTGAAAAAAATTTTTATATCTAAAAAACAATTTTTATGGCTTGTTGTTCTTTTAGCAGTTTCTTTAATACTCACAAGTTGTGGAAGCCAAAACGCAAATTCTTCTATTCAAAAAGGGGCAAACGCACCAAAACAAATAGTTTTCTTTGCATGGACCAGCACGCCTTTTACAGACTTAGACCCTAGTGTAGAATTTTCTAACGGTATTGTACCTTTAAACAATATTTATGAAACTTTACTAAGGTACGACCCGTTTGAAAGGAAATTTATACCAGTACTTGCTACGGATTACACTAAAAGCGAAGATGGGTTGACGTGGGTATTCCATATAAGGAAAGGTGTTAAATTTCATGATGGTACTGACCTAAATGCGGAAGCTGTCAAATTCTCTATTGAAAGGACAATAAAAATGGGGAAAGGTGCTTCTTATATATGGGAACCGGTTAAAGAAATAAATGTAAAAGATGATTATACTGTTGAGTTTAAGTTAAAGCACCCTGCTCCTCTTGATTTAATAGTCGCATCCCCGTATGCTGCATTTATTATGTCGCCAACAGCTGTAAAATCGCATCCGGAAGGATGGTTTACACAGGGCAATGAGGCTGGGACAGGTCCCTATAAACTTGAAAGCTTTATATTGGGGCAGGAGATTGTTCTAACAAAGTTTGATGATTATTGGGGAGGATGGAGTGGCAAGCATTTTGACAAAGTAGTCATAAAGAAAATTCCCGAAACTGCTACTCGCCGTCAAATGTTAGAAAAAGGGGAACTTGATATTACAAAAGATCTACCTTATGAGGATTTGGAGGCATTGAAGAATAATCCTAACATTGTCATCGAAACAGGCCCATCCTTTGAAAATTTATTAATGCTGTTTAATACAGACAAAAAACCTCTTGATAATAAACTTGTAAGACAGGCGCTTTCCTATGCTTTCCCTTATGAAGACGTAGTTAAATATGCTGCAGGTGGTTATGCAAGACAGGCAAAAGGCCCTGTCCCCTATGGGCTTTGGGGGCATGGGGAAAACCTGTTCCAGTATAAATACGATATTGAAAAGGCAAAGGAATTGTTAAAACAAGCAGGCTATCCAAATGGCGGATTTAAACTGCTTTTAACTTATACAGCAGGGGATGAAGCGGAAAAGAAAACTGCAGAACTTTATAAAGCAGAACTTTCAAAACTTAATATTGATTTGGAAATCAGAGGAATGCCGTGGGAATCTCAGTGGGAAATGGCAAGAGATAAGGATCCTAACAAACGGCAAGATATATTCATGTTTTATTGGTGGCCGGACATTGCAAGCCCATATTCATTTCTTTACAACATGTTTCACAAACAGGATGAGATTCTTTTTAACCTTGCTTACTGGGAGAATGAAGAATTTGATAGGTTAATAGATGAAGGGGCAAGGCAGAGCGGAATTGATATAAAGAAAGCAGAGGAAACTTTTATAAAGGCACAAGAAATACTGATAGAAGAGGCTCCAGCAGTATTTATATATGATAAACAGTATGTAAGGATTTACAATAAATCAATAAAAGGATATAAGGATAATCCTGCATATCCTAATGTAGTATTTTTCTATGAAATTTACAGAGAAGATTGATTTAATTTAAATTTATTTAAATTAAATTTATAGAAATGGCAGGGGCTGATTTTTTAGTCCCTGCTTTGTAAAAAAAATTTCAGGGGGATGAAGTATTTGAAGGCTTTTATCCTGAGGAGATTGTTACTCGGAATTGTAGTTTTGTTTGGTGTTGTACTTATTACTTTTGTTATAACCAGAATTATACCATCTGATCCTGCTGCCCAATGGGTTGGACAAAGAGCAACGGCCGAACAAATAAAGGCGGCTCGGGCAGAATTAGGACTTGATAAACCTCTTTATGTTCAGTTTGGAAGGTATTTACAGAATTTGATTAAAGGAAATTTAGGTTATTCTTTGAAAACTCACCAACCAGTATTGAATGAATTAAAAACATATATACCTGCTACTTTAGAACTTGTGCTTATTTCAACAATAGCAGCGGTTTTTATTGGCCTTCCCCTTGGGGTTATTTCGGCAAAGAGAAAGGACCAGTTGATAGATCATATATGCAGGTTTTTCTCTGTAGGAGCTGTATCTCTTCCAACTTTCTGGGTAGGTATTTTTTTACAACTTGTTTTCTATAGATGGCTTGGAATACTTCCCATGGGAGATCAATTAAGCATGAATGTAAGACTTATGTACGATATACCTAAAATCACCGGATTTATAACTTTTGACAGTTTGATTACAGGTAATTTTGTGGTTTTTAAGGACGCAATAATTCACCTTATTCTTCCGGGTATAACCATAGCAATGTATCCAATAGGTCTTGTGGCAAGAATGACCCGTTCGGCCCTTTTGGAAATTTTAAACGAAGATTATATAAGAGCAGCTAGGGCATATGGATTGCCGGAACGAATGGTTTTATGGTCTTATGCTCTCAAAAATTCTTTAGGTCCTACGGTAACTGTAGTAACCCTTTCAATAGGATATACCTTAGTAAACACCTTTTTGGTAGAGTCTATTTTTAGTTGGCCTGGAATAGGAAACTATGTGGCTACTGCTGTTGTAAGTTTGGACTACCCGGCGATAATAGGAGTGACGATATTTTCTGCCTGTTCCTATGTTATTTTAAACTTGATTGCTGATATTATAATAGCCCTCGACCCGCGTGTTCGGATATAGGAAGGTGGTATATATGCTAAGAGGAATTTTTGCACCAGAAGTATTAAAACCACGATTGAGGGAATGGAAATTGTCCTTATACCTTTTAAATAAAAATAAATTAACAAGGTTAGCCATGATTACTATTCTATTACTGATAATCATTGCTATTTTTGCTCCGTATATAGTTCCTTATCCTTCCCATGTAGCCGGTATGGCAAATCCAAAAGATAAACTTTTACCGCCTTCGGCAAAATACTTCTTTGGAACAGATGAACTTGGTAGAGATATTTTTAGTCGCGTACTATATGGTACGAGAATTTCACTTCAGACAGCCTTGATAGCTGTTGGTTTAGCTCTTTTAATAGGGATTCCGTTAGGAGCTATAGCGGGAGCTACAGGAGGCTATGTGGACGAAATTATTATGAGAATAACCGATATTTTCTTGAGTTTCCCTCCACTTTTACTTGCGATAGCAATAGCAGCATTTTTAGGGCCGAGCCTTCACAATGCAATGTTGGCAATAGCTATTTCTTGGTGGCCTTGGTATACAAGACTTGTAAGAGGGCAGGCAGTATCTATAAGAGAGCGACAATTTGTCAAGGCAGCAAAAGCTATAGGGACACCTCACTTTAGGATTATATTCCAGCATATTTTACCTAATTGTATTGCACCGGTAATAGTTCAGGCTTCAATGGACCTGGGGGGAGTCATATTGACGGCGGCTTCATTGAGCTTTTTAGGATTAGGCGCTCAGCCTCCAACTCCCGAATGGGGTTTAATGGTAAGTACAAGTCGAAACTATTTTTTAAATGCATGGTGGTATAGCTTTTTCCCTGGGATTGCTATATTTATTACGGTTTTAGCATTTAACCTATTAGGGGATGGGCTAAGAGAAGTATTAGATCCTAAAACCAGGAAGTATTGAGGAGTGGATTTTATGGACAATTATTTCGCTGTAAAAAATTTGAAAGTGAATTTTAGAACTTTTGAAGGAATAAAAAAAGTCCTTGACCTCGAAGCACTTAATATTTATAAAGGAGAAACCTTCGGGCTTGTTGGAGAGAGCGGTTCAGGCAAAAGTGTTTTTGCCCTTACTATACTTGGTTTATTACCTATACCTCCCGGAGTTATAGAATCAGGGGAAATAATTTTTCTAGGTGAAAATCTCCTTAAAAAGAAAGAGGAAGAAATGATAAAAATACGAGGAAAAAAGATTTCAATGATTTTTCAGGATCCTATGTCGACATTAAACCCGGTGTTTACAGTAGGAGAGCAGATAATAAGGGTAATCTGCAATAACGAGAAAATTAGCCGCAAACAAGCAGAAAAAAAGGCACTAAACATGATTGAACTTGTAAAATTACCGGATGCAAAAAATATATTAAAAAAATATCCCCATGAGCTTAGTGGTGGGCAGAGGCAGAGAATAATTATAGCAATTGCACTTTCATGTGGTGCGGAATTCTTGATAGCTGATGAACCTACAAGGAATTTAGATGTAACCATACAAGCTGGCATTCTTAAACTTATAGATGAATTGAAGAAAGAACTGAAAGTTACTGTGCTTTTTATAGCAAACAATCTTGGGCTGGTATCTGCAATATGTAATAGAGTAGGGATTTTTTATAAAGGCAGGATTGTAGAGATGGGTACAGTTAGGGAGGTAATTAAAAATCCGAGACATCCTTATACACTAACCTTATTAAAAGCTATACCTAAGAATAAAGAAGAAAAAATAGATGTAAGCAGGATTTTGGTTAAAGGCGAAAAATTGCAGGGTAGTAGTGGGTGTCCGTATTTTGAAAGATGCTTAAAAAGAGACGAGACCTGCTGCAACGGCATTCCAGATTTAAAAAACATAGAAGGAACTCACTGTGTAGCGTGCTATAAGGTGAATTGAAAGGAGTGCAATATATGGGAGAGCCGCTTTTAGAAGTAAAAAAACTGAAGAAATACTTTCCTGTAAAAGCGGGATTTTTTTCAAAACCTGTAGCTTGGGTAAAAGCCGTTGACGGGGTCTCTTTAAAGTTGGAGCAGGGGGAAGTATTGGGTCTTGTTGGAGAATCTGGATGTGGGAAGACAACGCTGGTAAACGTTATTTTAAATTTAGAAGAACCGACATCGGGGCAGGTCATATTTGATGGAAAAGATTTATATAAAATGAAGCCAAGAGAATTGAGAGAAACACGAAAATACATACAGATTGTATTTCAAGACCCTTTTTGGTCTTTGAATCCCAGGCTTCTTATTAGGGATATAATAGGAGAACCTTTGAGCGTTCATATGAAATTAAGTGCTGGAGAGTTAGTTGCAAAAGTTGAAGAACTGTTAGAACTGGTAGGTCTTCCAAAGGAAGGGGTATATAAGTATCCGCATGAATTCAGCGGTGGGGAAAGGCAGAGGATAGCTATTGCAAGGGCTTTAGCTTTAAGGCCGAAGCTTGTAGTTTTGGATGAACCCACATCAGCAATAGACGTGCTTTCACAGGCTCAGATACTGATGCTGTTAAAAGACCTTAAGGAAAAAATGAAACTTACATATATTTTAATTTCTCATGACCTGAGTGTAGTAAATTATATGGCGGATAAAATAGCAGTTATGTATTTAGGGAAGATTGTTGAATACGGCCCAGCTGATAAGGTTTTTTCAAATCCTGCTCATCCTTATACTAAGGCTTTGTTTATGGCTATTCCTGACCCAGAAAGAGAAGGAATAGACTCAATTATGACATTAGAGGGAAATGTGCCGAGTGCTATTAATCCGCCATCGGGATGTCGTTTTCATACAAGATGCCCGGTAGCAACAAAAATATGCAAAGAGAAAGAACCTCCTTTGGTTATGCTTGATGACGAGCATGAAGCCTCGTGCTTTTTAATAGAAAAATAAAAAATTATGAGGTGAGGAGAATGGAAAAGTTAACTTTTGAAGATGTTAGAGATATCTTAGTCGGATGCACAATATTGAGCACGGGAGGAGGTGGGGACCTTCAAAAAGGGTTAAAGCTTGCCGAAGAGGATTTTAAAAGCAACCTTGAATACAGGCTTGTTTCATTAGACGAAATTGACGATGACGCTGTGTTTACAAGTCCTTATTTCTGTGGAGCTATAGGACCAAAAAAAGAAGATGATAGTTTTGCTAAATATGAAAAAATTGAGGAACTTGAAACAGTTTTAGCTGTTCAAGCTCTAGAAAGGTATATTGGGAAAGAAGTATCAGGGGTTGTATCAATTGAATATGGTGGTATGAATACAGCTGTAGCTATGTCCACTGGAGCAAGGTTAAAAAAGTTTATAGTTGATGCAGATGGAGCAGGTAGAGCAGTACCAGATCTGCAGTTTTCAACCTTCTATGTTACAGGAATGCCCATATATCCCCTTGCAGTAGCTAATAAGATTGGCGATGTTGCGGTATTTGAAAAGGTTGCTGATGATTTCAGAGCCGAGGACCTTGTAAGGGCTCTTGCTGTCGTGAGTGGTGGAATGATAGGAATGACTGACCATCCATGTAAGGGAAAGGATTTAAAAAAGTCTGTAATACCAAACGCCCTTTCCTATGCAAGAGAAGTGGGTAAAGCTCAGAGAACAGCATTAGAGAAGGGAAAAAATCCAATAAATGAGATTATTGCTGCGGGGGATGGTTTTCACCTGTTTGACGGCAAGGTAAAAAAGGATACGGAGTGGAAAATAGAAGGCGGTTTTACATATGGGACAATAGAAATTGAAGGTGTTGAGAAATATAGGGGACATTCGATGAGAATTTGGTTCAAAAATGAAAATATCATATGCTGGCTTGATGAAGAAGTATTTGTAACTGCACCGGACTTGATTTGCGTTGTTGAAACGGATACCGGCTATCCTGTAACGAATCCTTATTGTAAAAAAGATATGAATGTTTCTGTATTAGGATTTAAAGCTCCTGAAATATGGAGAACAGAAAAAGGTTTATCCATATTAAATCCGCGGTTTTTTGGATTTGATGTGGATTATGTACCAATTGAAAAAAAGTTTTGAGGAGGGTTTAATATGACAAAACTTTATGAGTATGAACTTGCTAAATCTGCAAACATTTTAATGGAAGATATGTTTAAATTAAAACCCGGTGAAACTATTGTTATAACTGCGGATACTGAATCTGATGAGCGCGTAGTTAATGCAGCTGCAGCAGCAGCTTTTGCACTGGGTGCGAAACCAATGGTTATATGGCTTGCTTCCCCAAGAGGTGTAGGTAAAGCTGCTGACCCAATGCTGCCTGTAGAAGCACTTACGGCAGCTCTTTGCGAAGCAGATGCGTGGGTAGAGTTTAATAATCAATGGCTGCTTTATTCAACTCCTTTTGAAATTGCAATGGAGAAAAACAAGAAGCTGAGGTACCTTTGCCTCGTAGGCATGAATGCAGATATGATGGTCAGGGTTATAGGGAGAGTAGATAGGTTATTGCTTTCAGAATTCCTGCATAAAGTTACCGACCTGACGGCAAAAGCAAAGCACGTAAAAATTAAAACACCAGCAGGAACAGATTTGGAATTTGATAATGAGCCTAATTATAAATTCACTTGTGATGATGGCGACGCGTCTGAACCTGGTATGCATATGCTGGCAGGTCAGATATGCTGGATACCCAGGTTTGAGACCATAAACGGGACCCTTGTATTTGACGGGACTCTTTCGCCACCATGTGGTCACTTGAAGCAACCCGTTGTGCTGAAGGTTGAAAAAGGAAGAGTGGTCGATATAAAAGGTGGGGAACAGGCTATTGAGTTTAAGGCATGGCTGGAAAGCTTTGATGATCCAAATATGTTTAGGTTAGCTCATATATGCTACGGGTTTAATCCTGGTGCAAAACTTACCGGAAATGTCTTAGAAGACGAAAGAGTATGGGGTTGTACAGAATGGGGTCTTGGTTATTTAAGTCCAATAGACGCTCCACCAGAAGGGATAAAGGCAAAATCCCACTGCGACGGAATCTGTTTGAATTCTACAGTATGGCTTGATGATGTGAAGATTTTAGACAATGGCAAAGTTGTTCATCCGGAATTAATTGAGATGGTAAGGAAGCTGGGTGTATAGATCATGAAAAAAATAAAGGTAATAGTGCCGGTAGCGACTTCTTTGTGGAATGAATCTATTCGCCAAGTATATGAAACCTATAAAGATAGAGATACGATAATAGATATTAAAAATTTAGATAGTGGTGCAGAAGCAATAGAACAAGAATATGATGAGATTTGGTCAGAACTGCCTACACTTAAAGAAGCAGAAAAAGCGCAAGAAGAAAATTACGATGGGGTCATAATCTACTGTTTTAATGACCCTGCGGTAAGAGCTGCCAAAGAAAAACTAAATATTCCAGTAGTAGGGCTAATGGAGGCTGCAGTGAGTCTTGCTATGTTGCTTGGCAGAAAATTTTCGATAATAACAACAACTAAAAGAGGGATTAGCACAACTGAAGACCTCTTAAAGATATATGGATTTTACGAAAAATGTGCTTCAATAAGGGCTATTGAGATGGATGTACTAGAATTAAGCGATATAGGAAAATTGGAAGAGATGGCCTTAAAGGTTTCTAAAATTGCAATTGAAAACGATAATGCTGATGTTTTGATCTTAGGCTGTGGCAGCATGTTGGGTATAAGTGAAAGTATATCCAAGAGTTTGGGTATTCCTGTTATAGAGCCAGGAGTAGCTGCATTAAAATTATGCGAAGATTTAATAGAAATAAAAACTTGTCAAAGCAAGAAGGCATTTCCAAGCCCATATGAAAAAATTGTACGAACTAATTAAAAAAGCAGGTGGTGATTGAAAATGACAAAGAAGGTTCTAGTTATAAATCCAGTTGCGACAGATGAATGGAATGAAACAGATAAAGATTACCTTAAAAAGGTGGTTTCAAAAGATACTGTATTAGAATTGGTAAACATAGAAAAAGGGCCGACTTCTATTGAATCATTTTATGATGAAAATTTTGCAGTACCTGGTATCCTTCAAATTATAAAAGAAAAAAAAGATTTATTTGATGGGATAATGATTAACTGTTTCGCTGACCCTGGTATATATGCGGCAAGGGAAATCTGTGATATACCAATAGCAGGCCCTGGAGAAAGTGCATTGATGACAGCAACATTGCTCGGGCATAAATTTTCTATTGTTTCTGTTAAGAAGAATGTTATTCCCATGTTTGAAATTAAGGTTAAGGTTTTAGGGCTATCAAAGAGGTTGGCATCAGTAGAATTTATAGATACTTCTGTGAGCGATCTGGAAAAAGACAAAGATAAAACTGTAGAGAGGATAGTTGAAGCAGCAAAAAAGGCTGTACAAGATAAAAATGCAGAAGTGGTGATTTTGGGATGCACAGGTATGCTGTCATTATATAAGGAGGTGAAGGGTAAAATAAATGTTCCTGTTATAGAACCTGCTGCTGCCGCTATAAAATTATTGGAAAAGGTTATTGAATTAAATCTTTCTCACAGCAGAGCAGGATTATATGCTTATCCTTTACTTGACAAAATTAAGGGATATTAATTAAAAGGGGGAAAGAGCTTTATGCAAAAACTTACAAGACAAGATCTATATGATATACTTTACGGTTGCACCATACTAGGGACAGGGGGAGGTGGAAAACTGGAAAAAGGTATTTCTCTTATTGATAGAGCGCTTGAGGCCGGAAAGGAATTCGTTTTAGCTGATCTTGATGAAATACCAGATGATGCATTAATAGCTTGCCCCTACTATTGTGGTTCAATATCGCCGATAACACCTGATCAAGAGGCAAAATATGCAGCTTTGCCGAGAATTAATGAAGAGCCTGCATTAAGGGCCTTCAAGATACTTGAGGAATATAAAGGGAAGAAGTTTTACGGTGCAATATCCACAGAATTAGGTGGTTCTAACACTGCGGTAGCTTTTTATGTTGCAGCAATGATGGGTATTTATATAATTGACGCAGATCCGGCGGGACGTTCGGTGCCAGAACTGCAGCATTCTACCTTTTTTATAAATAAACTACCAATAACTCCGATGGCTGTAGCTAATGAATTTGGAGATACAGTAATTGTAAAAGATGTGGTGGACGACTTTAGAGCTGAGGCACTAGTTAGAGCGATGGCTGTAGTAAGTAAAAATCATGTTGGGGTTGCTGACCATTTGGCTACGGCTAAGGAATTGAGAAATGCAGTTATTCCCGGTGCTATTACATATGCCTTGAAAATAGGTAGGGCTTATAGAGAAGCAAAGGAGAAAAATTTAGATTTAGCAAAAGAAATCGCAAAAGTTGGGAATGGCTATGTAATTTTCAGAGGGATTATAAAGGATTTAAAATGGGAGGATAAAGACGGGTTTACAATCGGAGATACTTACATAAAGGGTGACAGGGAATTTTATGGATCTGATTATAGGATATGGTTCAAAAACGAGAACATAATATCGTGGAGAGACGGGAAGATTGATGTGACCGTTCCCGATCTTATATGTATGATAGCAGACGATACAAAACAACCGGTGACGAATCCAAATTTTGAACCGGGCTTAAGGGTTTCTGTAATTGGCTTACCTGCACCAAAAGAATGGAGGACAGAAGAAGGGCTAAAAGTATTTGGACCTAAATACTTCGGATTTGATATAGAATATAGGCCAATAGAAACCATGTTTTGAAATATTTGAACACGGGGGAAACATTATGAAAAGGATCCTTGTGATTAACCCAATTACAACAGAGGAATTTAACAGCAGTGCAAAAGAATATATTGACAGGATAAAAAGCCCTGATTTTGAGGTAGAATGTGTGAATATAAAGAAAGGGCCGGCATCTATTGAGACCTTTTATGATGAGGCTTATGCTCTTCCTGATATATTGAGGATAGTGGATGAGTATAAGACAAAATGCGATGCAATAGTTATTAACTGCTTTGCAGATCCTGCTTTAAATGCTGCAAGGGAAATTACTGAAATACCTATAGTGGGGCCTGCAGAAGCTTCTATGGCTCTTGCTATATTACTCGGCCATAAATTTGCTGTCATATCTACTTTTAGAAATTCTGGACCGTGGATAGAACAGCAGGCAAGGACATATGGAGTAGAGGATCGACTTGCAGCAGCTGTAGGAATAGATATACCGGTGCTGGAATTAAAAAAGGATTTAAAAAAGACGGCTTCGTATTTAATAGATGCAGCAAAAGAGCTTGTAGAGACAAAAGGGGCAGAGGTCATAGTTCTTGGATGTACAGGAATGGCACCTGTTGCCGAGATGGTAAAGAAGGAACTTGGTATTCCTGTGGTTGAGCCTATGGCTGCGGCTTTAAAAATAGCAGAAATGTTGGTGGATTTAAATCTGAAACACTCAAAAATCGGTCTTTACATGGAACCTGATAAAAGTAAGATAACTGGGTATTGATAATATATAATTTTAGACAAAATTAGTGTGGAGATGATTGAGTTGATTATTAATATGGATGATATAAAATTGAGTGTTATTAATATGTTAAAGGTAAATATGAATTTAAAAGATAAAGAATCAATATTGATAGTTAGCGATATTCCTAAACCCGAAGAATGGCAGTTGCCATATAATAAAATATGCGATTTTGCTACAAGATCCTTAATGGCAAGGAAGGTTTATGATATAGTTAGAGAAAATTTTATAGAAAATAGGGTTGATTATATTGTTTATGATTCCTTAGGGCAAAATGGTGTAGAACCTCCAGAAGAAGTAGCGGAGAAATTAAAAAATTATGATGTTATATTAATGATAAACACCTATTCCCTGTCACATACCAATGCTAGAGAGAAAGCAAGTAAAGCTGGAGCAAGAATTGCAAGCATGCCAGGATTAGAGTATGAAATGTTAAAAGAAGATGGGGCATTAGCTGCAGATTACTATGCTATAAAAAAGGAAACCGAACAGCTTGCTAATATTTTGACGAAAGCCAAGAGGGCTCGGGTAGTTAAAGATAATGGTACCGACATAGAATTCAGTATTGAAGGTAGGTATGGCGGTGCTGATACAGGGATAATTGCAAATAAAGGCGAATGGGGCAATTTGCCAGGGGGAGAAGCATTTATCGCACCTGTTGAAGGTACAGCTACAGGAAGGTTGGTTGTTCCTGCAGGATGGTATTTTGATTTGAATGAGGATATGATTTTAGATTTTAAAAATGGATATGTTGTTTCAATCCATGGTGGCGGGAAGGTAGGGGAAGAATTGAGAAACCTCTGCCGTTTTGGTGACGACAGATATTTGCACAGGCGAAATTGTGCAGAACTTGGTATAGGAACAAACCCTAAAGCAAAAAGGCCTGATAACGTTTTGGAAGCAGAAAAAATAAAAGGAACAATTCATATTGCTATTGGGGATAGTTCTCATATAGGGGGTAATAATGAATCAGATTTGCATGAGGATTTTGTAATTCCTATGCCAACACTTTATTTAGATGGGGAAATAGTTATAGAAAAGGGGGAAATTTTGAAAAATAATGTTTAAACTGAATAAAATAATGTACATTGATCCTGTAGGCCCTGAAGGGGCATGCCCTGAATTAATAAAAGATCTTGAAAAAGTAAAACGGGAAAATACGAGGATAGAGTTTACTTGTTTGAAAAAAGGGCCGAAACACTTGGAATATAGATATTATGGTGCAATAATTTTGCCAGAATTACTGGATTTATTAAAATCCTTAGAAAAAGATGGTTATGATGCAGCAATAATAGGCTGTTTTTATGATCCCGGTTTGTATGAGGCAAAGGAGATTTTGAACCGTATGGTGGTAACAGCACCAGCAGAATCTTCTGTTCAAATTGCGGCAACGTTAGGACATAGGTTTTCTATTTTAGTTGGAAGGCAAAAATGGGTTCCTCAAATGATGGAAAATATTATAAAGTACGGCTTTAAGGATAAATTGGCATCCTTTAAAATCTTAGGTTTTACCCCAGATTCTTTACATGAAAATGAAAAAATAACTTTTGAAAAAATGAAAGAAAAAGCTAAAGAGGCTGTGGAAGTTGATGGTGCAGAAGTAATTATTTTGGGTTGTACTATGAGCTATGGGTTTTATGAAAAACTACAGGATTACTTGAATGTACCCGTAATAGACCCTGTTGTAGCATCTCTAAAATATGCTGAGTTTTTAGTAGATATTAGGGATCGTGCTGGATGGTATAATTCCAAAAAGTACGCTTTTGAATCATTGTATTTAGAAGACTTCTAATGAAGATATTGGAGGGGAAAACGGATTGATATTACAGTTTTCATTGACAGTGCCTGAGGCAAAAGCAGTGATTGCTAAGGCTGCTGCATCCCTTCCGGAAGTAAAAAAAGCTTTTAAATCTGGGAGGATATTTCTTAAAGGAGGCACAACTGTTTCTAAGTTTGCAGAAGAGCTTGTAGGCATAGAGCTTGGAATATGTGGGAGGGTTTCCCCGCTCGGCACAAAAGGCCCAAGGCATATAAAGTTAGATGCTCCTCATAGCATAGTAATTGAAAATGGAGAGATAAGAAATGTAGATGATTTTGAAGAAGAAGAGGTATTGAAACTAGGAAGGGATGATATTTTTGTTATAGGTGCAAATGCGATAGATGTAAATGGTAATGCGGCTATAATGGCAGGAAGTGCCCTTGGAGGAAATCCGGGTAAAATACTTGGTGGCCTAATGGCAGAAGGTGTTCAAATACTTATCTTAGCGGGGCTTGAAAAACTGATACCTATTGACATCAGTTCAGCAGTAAAAGCTTGCGGACGTAAAAAAATCGATATTTCTTTTGGCATGGCGGTTGGGCTTATACCGATAATTGGTAAGCTTATTACTGAGCAGATTGCAATAGAGATACTTGCAGAAGTGAAGTGTACGGTTATAGGAAAGGGTGGTATTTGCGGGGCCGAAGGCGCGACTACTATGGTAGTAGAAGGCGATAAAAGTGAAGTAAAAAAGATATTCGACATTATAAATAACGTAAAAGGTTCTATGCACAGCGGTTCGGGAAAAAGCATGTTGGAATGCATCAAATCCGGACCAGGATGCGGTGATGATTTAGCGTGCATTTATAAAAAAGGTTCTTTGTTATTATTTGATTAAGTAAAAATTTTAGAAATTTACAACATCTTTTTAAGAATAAGGGAAACCAAAAGGTTTCCCTTATTTGGATTTATAAGGGTTTTTATAATGCTAAAGCATTAATCAAATAATCAAAAAATGTAATGTAAAGAAAGGAAGAAAGGTATAAAATATGCAACATGGGTATAAAAGACAAAGTAAAAGGAGGATTTGTGTATGCACATAAATGGAGAAAACCTAAAAATAGAAGATGTAGAAAAAGTAGCAATTAAAGGTGAAAAAGTAGAACTATCTCCCGAATCTATAGATAAGATAATAAAATCAAGGAATTATATAGAAAAAATAATACAAAAAGGTAATGTGGTATACGGTGTGACCACCGGCTTTGGAAAATTTTGCAATGTAATGATTTCATCCGAGGATACTAAGAGGTTGCAAAAAAATTTAATAAAAAGCCATTCGGCAGGAGTAGGAGAATATTTTCCGGAAGAAGTAGTAAGAGCAATTATGCTTTTAAGAACAAATGCTCTTGCAAAGGGATATTCGGGAATAAGACTTAGTACATTAAATACAATTATTGAAATGTTAAATAAAGGAGTAATACCCCTTATACCATCTCAAGGTTCGCTTGGAGCAAGTGGTGATCTTGTTCCTTTAGCTCATATGGTTCTTGTAATGATGGGAGAAGGAGAAGCAATCTTTAAAGGACAGGTTTTACCTGGAAGAGAAGCTCTTAAAAAAGCAGGTATTGAACCTGTAGTGTTGGAGGCAAAAGAAGGGTTAGCTTTGATAAACGGGACGCAGGTAATGACGGCTGTTGGATGTCTTTCACTTGCTGGAGCTATTAAGTTATCTAAAGCTGCTGATATTTGCGGGGCTTTAAGCTTTGAAGCGTTAAACGGTATAATTGATGCTTTTGATGAAAGAATACAATTAGTAAGGCCTTATAAGGGGCAAATAGCAACTGCAAAGAATATGAGAAAATTAGTAGAAGGAAGTGAACTAATTACACGTCAGGGAGAAAAAAGGGTTCAGGATGCTTACGTGTTGAGGTGTATACCTCAAGTACATGGAGCGGTAAAGGATGCTATATTACATATAAAAAATATATTAGAAATTGAAATAAATTCAGCGACGGATAATCCCCTTATTTTTTCGGATGAGGAAAAGGTGATATCAGGTGGAAATTTTCATGGAGAACCTGTGGCAATAAATATGGACTACCTTACTATAGCAGTTTCTGAACTTGCAAATATAGCCGAACGCCGAATAGAAAGACTTATTAACCCTTACCTTAATGAAGGGTTGCCTGCTTTTTTGACCAAAAATGGGGGGTTAAATTCGGGTCTTATGATATGCCAATATACTGCAGCTTCTTTGGTCTCGGAAAACAAAACTCTTTCCTTCCCTGCCAGCGTTGACTCAATACCATCTTCGGCAAATCAAGAGGATCACGTAAGCATGGGCACTATTGCTGCAAGAAAAGCCTTTAAAGTAGTAGAGAATACAGCGTATGTTCTTGCTATTGAACTTTTGTGTGCAGTCCAGGCTTTGGATTTTAGAAGGGAAAAAAATACTTTTTTACGATTGGGCAAAGGCACGAATGTGGCTTATAATCTTGTAAGAGAATTGGTGCCTAAAATAGAAGAAGATAGGGTGTTAAGTAATGATATAAAAACTCTTGTTGAGATTATAAAAAGTGGTGAATTGATAAAGCGGGTTGAAGAGGCAGTTGGAGGGATAGAATAAAAGCAATTAAAAGAACAAATAAAAAAAAAGACGGTTTCCTAAAATAAAAAAATGTCTTAGGAACCGTCTTTTTATGTTATTAATCAATATAACGTTCTTCTTAAATTAATGTCCAATTCTTCAGCTAACTTTTTTTACCTTCTAAATTCAAACCATATTTATCTAATATATGATTTAAAATTAAATAAACAAACACCTCAAATATTTTCAGCTAGTACAAATATTTCTTGAGTCATGGTAAAATTAAGAGCAAAGCTAAAAATCACAACAAATAGAGTGTTACAATTGTTCAGAGAAAATGACGATCACCACCAGAAGTCTTTATTTGAAAGCACCAACTAAATATGTGTTCTGCAACATCGATGAAAAATTCTTTTCGGTGTTATACAACGATACCGGAAGGCCAAACTTTCCAGTTAATATACCCCTTTCCCTCGAATACATAAAGTACCTTAAAAACTACTCCGATGACGAACTTATTGAAAACTTCAACTTCTTACAGCTTTGCAGTACTCTCCGCTGTTTGAAGAGCCGAGTAGAAATCCATATTTTACAGGATCTTCAGGATCTATTACCATCTGATTAAAACCGGTTATGAATGCGTTCCCCGTAATTTCAGGTATAACAGCTTTATAAGGCCCAACAGTTGTCTCCGCTACAAGCTCG
>Ga0207432_10174_pt1 | contig 19180 bp, 20 predicted proteins | sample YelNatsi2bottle7_FD_187543 | JGI IMG/M metagenome (GOLD analysis project Ga0207432, IMG submission 187543) | Hot spring thermophilic microbial communities from Obsidian Pool, Yellowstone National Park, USA - site 2 bottle 7 (SPAdes) (version 2) | ecosystem: Environmental > Aquatic > Thermal... | reverse complement strand
TAAGACAACGGGCTACGTAAAGCTTATTTCTTTCTTCTGGATTCATTGATAATATCATCCTTTCATTTTACCACAGTGAGTGACATTTTCACTGAGAAATTTTAAGATGACATTATCATAGAATAACTACACAAAAGCATAAACTTTATTGACAGAAATAGGGAGGTTTGATATTATACTTTTGATAATTAAGGGGGTTTTTAATTAATGTCACCAATAGCGGGTTATTTTTTTATATTTTTTGCTCGTGTAGCTGATGTATCCCTTGCGACTATAAGGACTATTATGATTGTTAAGGGACATCGGGTTCAAGCTGCTTTCATAGGTTTTTTTGAAGTAATTATATATATAACTGCACTTACTCAGGTTGTTGGGAAACTGAATAATCCTTTAAACCTTCTTTTTTATGCTGCAGGTTTTGCAACTGGAAACTATGTCGGTAGTCTTCTCGAAGAAAAGCTTGCATTGGGATATACTACCGTTCAGGTTATAACTAAAAAATCTCAACTATGTGATAAAATTAGAGGTTGCGGTTTTGGAGTCACAGTATTGAACGGTATGGGGAAAGAAGGAACGAGGGAAGTTTTAATGATTTCGACAGCAAGAAAGGAATTGTCAAACCTTATATCTTTAATAGAGGAAGAAGATGAAGAAGCATTTATTACTGTATTGGATACAAAATCGGCAAGAGGGGGATACTTTAAGCAGAATAAATAAATCATTATTTAACCTTCTCCAAAATATATATTATTAAGATGGTATTTTGGAGGAGGTAGATTTATGCCTAAAAGACTTATTGGTATATTTTTGATATTATGTATAGTTTTTACGATTACAGGGTGCAATATTTTGAATTTTACTGAAAAAGGGAAATCTGAACAAAAGGATACGATAGAGGAAAATCAGGTAAATTTAAGAAAAACTGTTCTATACTATGTAAATGAAAATAATTTACTGGTACCTGTGACTAAAAATATCCCATGGGTGGAAGGAATTGCAAAAGCAACTATAGAAAATTTAATAGATAAAGCTGAAATAAGAGAACACCTCAAAGGCAAAGGGTTAATGCCTACATTACCAGAAAATACTAAGCTTTTGGGAATGACGATCAGAAACGGAGTTGCAAAAGTCGATTTTAGTAGGGAATTTTTAAATTTTAAAGACAAAACAGCAGAGAAAACTGCAATTTTATCATTGGTTTATACCCTTACAGAATTTCCTACTATTAATAAAGTCGAATTGTTAGTTGAAGGTAAACCGCTTAAAAAGTGTCCCTTTGGAACCCAGTTAAATCCCCAATTGGAAAGGGAGAATATTAATCTTGAATCAAAGGAGCAAAATATAAATAATGTGCAAAAGGTTACCTTGTTTTTTAAAGGGGTAAATAAAGAAGGTACATTCAGCTATTATGTTCCTGTTACCAGATTTGTAAAAAACACTGATAATTTGATGAAAACTGCTCTGCAGGAGTTAATAAAAGGGCCGAAGCCCAATATGGGGTTGACGGCAGTTATTCCAAAAGAAACAAAGGTGCTAAGTGTAGTTAAAAAGGATAATGAGGTCATAGCAAACTTTTCGAAAGAACTTGAAAATTTCGGAGGAGGATTAGAAAACGAACAGGCAATTGTAAATTCAATTGTCCTTACACTTACCGCTTTTGAAGGCGTAGATAAAGTTACAATTCAGGTGGAAGGAAATAAAACAGTGTTATCTGAAGGCACAGTTTTGGATACACCAATATTAAAACCTCTTTTTGTTAATCCTGAAAGTATATAAAATTTATAAAATTGCAGTAGAAGGGATGGATAGTATTGATAAGAACTGACGGTAGACAGAATAATGAAATAAGGCCGGTAAAGATTACTCGCCATTATAATAAATACGCTGAAGGATCGGTTTTAATCGAATGTGGAGATACTAAAGTGATTTGTACAGCTACAGTAGATGATAAAGTACCTCCTTTTTTGCGTGGAAAGGGACAAGGCTGGATTACTGCGGAGTATTCCATGCTCCCAAGAGCTACTGAGATTAGGAATGTAAGGGAAACATTAAAACCCAGCGGTAGGACCATGGAAATTCAAAGACTTATTGGGCGGGCGCTTCGTTCAGTTGTTGATTTAAGTGTATTAGGGGAACGAACTATTTGGATTGATTGCGATGTGATTCAAGCGGATGGTGGTACGAGGACAGCTTCAATCACCGGAGCTTTTGTGGCTCTTGTGGATGCACTAAAATATATGAAGGATAATAAGCTTATTAATTCTATTCCTATTGATAGTTTTGTTGCGGCAATAAGTGTTGGAATCGTCGATGGTGAGAAGCTTTTGGATCTGAAATTTGACGAAGATTCAAAGGCTCAGGTAGACATGAATGTGGTCATGACCGAAAAAGGCCAATTTGTAGAAGTTCAGGGGACAGGCGAAGCATTTCCTTTTTCAAGACAAGATTTAGATGAACTTTTGGAACTTGCTAAAAAAGGTATAGACGAGCTTATAATAGTACAAAAAAATGTTTTAAAGGATATTTTAAATGAAATAGAAAACAAAGAGGTAGAAAACAAATGAAACTCGTTATAGCAACCTCCAATAAGGGAAAATTAGAAGAGTTCAAACAAATGCTTTCCGATACACCTTTGGAAATTTTATCTTTATTAGATTTTCCAGGAATTAAAATTGTAGAAAATGGGAATTCCTTTGAAGAAAATGCCGTGATTAAGGCTGTAGAAACTGCCAAGAAGACCGGATTACCCTCTTTGGGTGATGATTCAGGACTTGAAGTAAAATTCCTTGGAGGAAAGCCGGGTATTTTTACAGCAAGATATGCAGGAGAAAACGCTACTTCAGAGGACAATATAAAAAAACTGCTTTCGGAATTGGAGGGAGTCCCTTTTGAAGAAAGAGAAGCCCAATTTGTATGTTTCTTATGCTTTGCTTTACCGAATGGGAAATATTATATAGAAAAAGGTAATTTAAAGGGTTTTATTACATTTGAACCAGTAGGCAAAAACGGGTTTGGATATGACCCTGTATTTTATGTACCGGAATTAGGGAAAACCTTGGCCGAAGCAGATTCTGAAACAAAAAATAGAATAAGTCACAGAGGTAGGGCTTTGGAAAAAATAAGGAGGCACATACTTTGCGAATTGGTGTATTAAGCGATACCCATGGAGATTTTAGCTCTTTAGAAAAAGCTATTGATAAGTTAAAAGATGTAGATTTGATACTGCATGCAGGAGATTTTTATAAAGATGCTGAATATGTAAAGGCGGTCACTTGTAAGAAGGTTATAGGAGTTTTAGGCAATTGCGATGTAAATTTTGGTTTAGATGGTGATTATGAGAAGGTCTTGGAAATTGAAGGGAAAAGATTCTTTTTGACACATGGACACTATTTTTATATAAAATCAGATTTGGGCTTACTCATAAAAAGGGCAAAAGAACTGTGTGCAGATGTGGTTGTATTTGGCCATACTCATAAGGCATTAAATATTGAAATTGATAATATTATTTTTTTCAACCCAGGAAGTACAACCTTGCCGAGAGGAGAAAATTTGCCTTCCTGTGGAATGATAGAGGTAAATAAAGAAGAAATTTTGGCTAAGGTAATAGAAATCTAGTACGAGATAAAAAAACAAATTTAAAAATATTTTATTATAGGTTTTATATATCTTGACTCATTAAAAAAATTATTGTATACTATACATTGTCTTTAGGGAATCGAGGCATAGCGCAGTTGGTAGCGCACATGGTTTGGGACCATGGGGTCGGGGGTTCAAGTCCCTCTGCCTCGACCATTATGTGCGGGAATAGCTCAGTTGGCAGAGCACCAGCCTTCCAAGCTGGGTGTCGCGGGTTCGATTCCCGTTTCCCGCTCCAGTATATTTTATGCGCCCGTAGCTCAGCAGGATAGAGCAACGGACTTCTAATCCGTGGGTCAGAGGTTCGAATCCCCTCGGGCGCGCCATTATGTGGTGGATATAGTTCAGTTGGTCAGAACGCCAGATTGTGGCTCTGGAAGTCGTGGGTTCAAGTCCCACTATCCACCCCATTTATTAGATGCTGGGGCGTAGCCAAGCGGTAAGGCACGGGACTTTGGATCCTGCATCGTAGGTTCGAATCCTGCCGCCCCAGCCATTATTTGTTTAGGGCCATTAGCTCAGGCGGTAGAGCACCTGACTTTTAATCAGGGTGTCGGAGGTTCGAGTCCTCCATGGCTCACCATGCGGGCGTGGCGGAACTGGCAGACGCGCTAGACTTAGGATCTAGTGGTAACCCCGTGGAGGTTCAAATCCTCTCGCCCGCACCATACGTTGAACAGATTAACCTCGGTATAAAACCGAGGTATTGTTTTATTATTTTTGTATTTTATAGATTGTAAATTTTTTTTATGTTATAATAAAAAAGCAATAATGGAAGTGGAAATAGTGAGGAGGAGCATAATGAAAGTAAATTTGGAGAAAATAGAAAATAATGTGGCTACTCTAAAAATTGAGGTAAGCGAGGAAGAATTTGAGAAGGCTTTAGAAAAATCCTTTAAGAAAAATGCAAAAAGATTTAATGTCCCTGGTTTTAGACGTGGAAAGGCACCAAGAAGCATAGTTGAAAGATACTACGGGCCAGAGGTATTATATGAAGATGCAGCAGAATTTGCTTTATCAGAAGCTTATAAAATTGGCATAGAAGAAAACAATTTAGAACCTGTGGATCATCCCGATTTTCACATTGAACAAATAGAAAAAAATAAACCATTAATAGCAATAGCAAAAGTTACCCTAAAGCCGGAAGTGATATTGGAAGAATACAAAGGATTAGAAGTGGAAAAAGTGGTATATAATGTTAAAGAAGAAGACGTAGAAAAAGAACTAAAGGAATTACAGGAAAGAAATGCGAGGTTTGTTAATGTTGAAAGGCCTCTAAAAGAGGGAGATTTGGCAATTATAGACTTTGAAGGTTTTATAAATGGAGAACCCTTTGAAGGGGGCAATGCTCAAAATTATCCATTAACCATTGGATCAAATACCTTTATACCGGGATTTGAAGAAAAGCTTATAGGCATGATGCCGCAAGAAACAAGGGAAATAAAAGTAACCTTCCCTGAAAATTACCACAGGGAAGATTTAAAAGGAAAGGAAGCAACCTTCAAGGTAACTTTAAAAGAAATAAAAGAAAAAGAATTGATGCCTCTTGATGATGAATTTGCAAAAGATGTCAGTGAATTTGAAACCCTTGAGGAATTAAAAAAAGATATCAGGAATAAACTTGAAGAGAGGGCAAAGAATTTTGAAGAAAATTCGTTAAAAGGTTCTATTTTGAAAAAACTAATTGAAAAAGCAAGAGTGGATATTCCTCAGGTTATGATAGATAGAGAAATCGAAAGGCTCATATACGATTTTGCTTTAAACTTAAGACTTCGCGGGATTGACTTAAATGAATACCTTGAAGCGGTGAAGCTTACACCAGAAGAATTTAAAAATAAGTTCCAGGATAGAGCAATAGAGAACATTAAAACCTCGTTGATTTTAGAGAAAATAGCAAAACTTGAGAATATAACAGTTTCTGAAGAGGAATTGGACCAGGAACTGCAAAAATATGCTGAGAGAGCAAATAAATCCTTAGCGGAGTATAAAAAAGGTCTTAAAGAGGAAAACATAGAGTATATAAAAGATAGACTGCTGACCGACAAGATTTTTAAGTTTTTGATAGAGAATGCAAAAATAACCGAAAAAGAAGCCGATGGTATATATAGTAATGGAGAAGCAAAACAGGAAGAGGTAGAATAAATTTTTAAAAGGGGAGGCGTTTTATATGAGCCTTGTTCCTATTGTTGTTGAGCAGACAAATAGGGGGGAAAGGGCCTACGATATATATTCGAGGCTTTTAAAAGAAAGGATTGTATTTATTGGTACACCCATAGATGATACAGTAGCAAGCCTTGTTATCGCCCAGCTGCTTTATCTTGAGTCCGAAGACCCTGATAAAGATATTTACCTTTATATTAATTCACCCGGTGGTTCTGTCACTGCAGGGCTTGCAATATACGATACTATGCAGTATATTAAACCAGATGTATGTACCATGTGTATGGGACTTGCTGCCAGCATGGGGGCAGTCCTTTTAGCGGCGGGTGCTCCCAAAAAGAGATTTGCCCTTCCAAATTCCAGGATAATGATACATCAACCTTGGGGCGGTGTTCAGGGTAGGGCAATAGACATTGAAACTCACGCGAAAGAAATACTTCATTTAAGGGGTATATTAAACGAGATTTTAGCAAAACATACCAATCAGCCCATTGAAAAAATTGAAAAGGATACTGATAAGGATTATTTTATGTCTGCACAGGAGGCAAAAGAATACGGGCTAATAGACGAAGTCATTTTTAAGAGGGTTAAAAGCTAACAAGACGAGGTGATAAAATGTTTAAATTTAACGACGAAAAGGGTCAGCTTAAGTGCTCTTTTTGCGGAAAAACACAGGATCAGGTAAGGAAATTGGTTGCGGGCCCTGGCGTATATATCTGTGATGAATGTATAGAGCTCTGTAATGAAATAATTGAAGAAGAGTTCAGCGAAGATAATAAAATGGACTTTTCCGATATTCCAAAACCTAATCAGATAAAAGAAATATTAGATCAATACGTTATTGGGCAGGAAAAAGCTAAAAAGATTTTATCGGTAGCGGTTTATAATCATTATAAAAGGATTAATTCCAATGTGAAACTGGATGATGTAGAACTTCAAAAAAGTAATATTATAATGCTCGGCCCCACGGGAAGTGGAAAAACCTTACTTGCTCAAACCTTAGCAAAGATTTTAAATGTTCCTTTTGCTATAGCTGATGCTACTTCTTTAACAGAAGCAGGGTATGTGGGTGAGGATGTTGAAAACATTTTATTGAAACTTATTCAAGCTGCTGATTACGATATTGAGAGGGCAGAAAAAGGTATTGTATACATTGATGAAATAGATAAAATAGCACGAAAATCAGAAAACCCTTCAATTACGAGAGATGTTTCTGGAGAGGGTGTACAGCAAGCACTGCTTAAGATCCTTGAAGGCACTATTGCCAGCGTTCCACCCCAAGGAGGCAGAAAGCATCCTCATCAAGAGTTTATTCAGATAGATACAACAAATATACTTTTTATTTGCGGCGGAGCTTTTGAAGGCATTGAAAAAATAATAGCCAACAGATTAGGTAAAAAGGGTATAGGTTTTGGAGCTGAAATAAGGAGCAAAGAAGATAAAAATGTAGGTGAAATATTGAGCCACATAATGCCTGAAGATTTATTAAAATTCGGCATGATTCCGGAATTTGTAGGTAGGGTTCCTATAATTGTAACATTAGATGCCCTTGATGAACAGGCTTTGATAAGAATATTAAAAGAGCCGAAGAATGCTCTGGTAAAGCAGTATCAAAAATTATTTGAAATGGATAATGTGCAATTAGAATTTACCGATGAAGCCTTAGAACTAATAGCTCAAGAAGCGTTAAAAAGAAAAACAGGGGCAAGAGGTTTAAGAGCTATTATGGAAGAAATTATGATGGATGTAATGTATGAAATACCATCAAGGCAGGATATTTCAAAATGTGTTGTGACAAAAGAAGTGGTGATGAAAAAAGAACCACCGATTTTGGTTACAGCCGAACGCAAAAAAGGAAAGAAAAAGGAAGTAACGGCATAAACGCAAGCTTAAAAGCTTGCGTTTTTTCTTTAAGAAATCCTTTCCAGGATAAATTTATTTTTATTTGCTAATAATATTAAAAGCCGGATTCTGGAAAGGGAGGTGAGGTTTTTTGAATAGCTCTTCAAGTTTTTTGACCTTAATCCAGATTGCTTTTGTGGTCATAGTGGGCCTTTACTTTTTGAATTTGCTAAAGAGCCAGCAGGGGAGCAGGATCACCGTAGATAGAGAGTCGAGAAAAGAGCTGGAAAAATTAAGGAAACTGAGAGAAATCTCCCTTACAGAACCGCTTGCAGAAAAAACAAGGCCTACAACCTTTGAAGAAATTATCGGTCAGGAAGAAGGGTTGAAAGCCTTAAGAGCAGCCCTGTGCGGTCCAAACCCTCAGCATGTAATAATTTACGGCCCCCCGGGCATAGGAAAGACGGCAGCGGCAAGGCTGGTGCTGGAAGAAGCAAAGAAATGCCCCGAGTCTCCCTTTGGGCCCGATGCAAAATTTGTTGAAATTGATGCCACCATATCACGGTTTGACGAAAGAGGTATAGCCGATCCTTTAATAGGATCGGTGCACGATCCCATTTATCAAGGGGCTGGCCCTTTGGGCATTGCCGGAATCCCTCAGCCCAAACCCGGCGCAGTAACAAAAGCCCACGGAGGTATACTTTTTATAGATGAAATAGGAGAATTGCATCCCGTTCAAATGAATAAATTATTAAAGGTTTTGGAAGACAGGAAGGTTTTTTTAGAAAGCGCTTATTATAACAGCGAGGACCCCAATATACCCCTTTATATCCACGATATATTTCAAAACGGATTACCTGCAGATTTTAGGCTAGTGGGAGCTACCACCAGAAGCCCTAACGAAATACCGCAAGCAATACGCTCAAGGTGTGTAGAAATATTTTTTAAACCTCTATCGCCGGAAAATATAGGAACAATTGTAAAAAATGCGGTGCAAAAAATAAATTTTGAAATTGAGGAAGAGGTTATCGATTTAATAAAAAAATACGCCACCAATGGAAGGGAAGCCGTGAACATAGTTCAAATGGCAGCAAGCATTGCAATTCTTGAAAAAAGAAAAAACATAGATCTAAAAGATGTTGAATGGATAATCAACTGCGGACAGTATACTCAAAGACCCGATAAAAAAATTCCCGAAACTCCTCAGGTAGGACTTGTAAACGGACTTGCGGTTTACGGTCCAAATCTGGGATTACTTATTGAAATTGAAGCCACAGCCATTCCGGTGCAAAAGGGGGAAGGAAAAATAATAGTTACAGGCATTGTGGAAGAAGAAGAAATGGGAGGAGAAGCGTATAAATTAAGGAGGAAAGGTACGGCAAGGGGATCAGTCGAAAATTGCCTTACGGTAATGCGAAAATATTTGGGGGTGGACCCCAGGGATTTTGACATCCACTTAAATTTTCCTGGCGGTATTCCGTTGGATGGGCCATCCGCAGGAATTGCGGTTGCAACGGCAATATACTCTTCAATAAGAGGGTTGCCGGTAAAAAATACCGTAGCCATGACGGGTGAGATTTCTATAAGGGGAAATGTTAAACCGGTAGGAGGAGTAACCGCAAAAATAGATGCCGCCATAAAAGCAGGTGCAAAAGAAATCTTGATACCGAAGGAGAATTATCAGGAGATATTTAAAACAATAGATGGAACCAATATAATTCCTGTAGAAAGAATTGAAGAAGTAATAGATTTAGCTATTTTATGGGATAAAAAAGCCGAGGAAAAGGGAATACTGGCACTCGTTAAATAGAATAAGCCATATTTTTCCAGTAAGGAAGAATATGGCCTTATTTTATATGAAAAGTTAAAATAATAAATAACAAAAAGGATATTAGCACAAGTTATAGAATTAAAGTAATATATAAAATTTTAATATTTTAAAAAAGTAGAACGGGATGGGTGAGGTAAATGTATAGGTTGAGAGGAAAGGTTGCCTTAATAGCACCGAATTCTTATGTTGCAAACCTTGCATTGAAAGTTTCAAAAGGTTTTGGTGATATTGTTGAAATTTATGAAGGCAACTTAGAAGAAGGCGTAAAAGCGGCAAAAAGGGCTTTGACCAAAGGATGCAAGGTAATAATCAGCAGGGGCGGAACAGCCTTAATGATAGAAGAAGAGCTGGATGTTACTGTTGTACCCATTTCTTTTACTTCCAATGACCTGATAAAGACAATTTCGAAAATAAAATTAGATGATAATGTTATTGGGATAATTGGGTATAAAAACCTGATAGAAGAAATTACTGAAATTGAAAATTTACTGGATTACAGAATATATTTTTCCGAAATAAGGCACCATCAAGAAATCGAGGAAAAAATATTAGAACTTTATAAAAGGTTCGGAGTAAAAAATTTCATTGGTGGTGAAGCTGTAGTAAAAATAGCTGAAGATTTGGGGTTAAAAGGTTTTTTAATGGAATGCGGTGTCGGAGCTATCAAAAGGGCAATATTGGAAGGAATAAGGATTGCAAAAATAATTTTAGAGCTGGACGAAGAGCGAATGCAGCTAAGGGCAATTGCGGAACACAGCAGTGATGGAATAATTTTGCTGGATGAAATGGATAAAATTAAATATATTAACCCTTCGGCTCAACGGGTTTTAATGATAAATTACGAGGATATGCTGGGAAAAAATGTTTTAAATTATATTAGTTCGCAAAAAATTATAGATGCGGTAAAAAAGAAGGAACAAGTAATTGCGGAATATGATCAAATAAAAAATACTAAAGTAATTTTTAATTATGTTCCTTTGATGGAAAATAATAACAAAATCGGAAGTATTATTTCCTTTAACGATATTTCAAAAATAGAGGAATTAGAGAGGAAAATAAGAAAGGAACAATATACCAGGGGTTTTGTGGCAAAATATACTTTTAACGATATTATCGCAACAAGTGAGAGAATGAAAAATATTATTGAAATGGCGAAAAGGATTTCTAAAAATGATACTACTATTTTGATTACGGGGGAGTCAGGTACCGGAAAAGAATTAATGGCTCAAAGCATTCATAATGAAAGTTTAAGAAAACACGGCCCTTTTATTGCGGTAAATTGCGCATCATTACCTAAAAATCTCCTGGAAAGTGAACTTTTTGGTTATGCGGAAGGAGCTTTCACAGGTGCGAAAAAAGGAGGTAAACCGGGTCTTTTTGAACTGGCCCATATGGGCACCATTTTCCTCGATGAAATTGCGGACATGCCTTTGGACCTCCAGGCTCATCTTTTAAGGGTAATTCAGGAAAAAGAGGTTTCCAGGATAGGAGATGATAAGGTTATTCCAATAGATGTCAGGGTAATTGCTGCTACAAATAAAGATTTAAGAAAATGTGTATCGGAAGGGAAATTCCGGGAAGATTTATATTACAGGTTGAATGTTATAAATATTAAAATACCGCCTTTAAGAGAAAGGAAGGAAGACATTCCTTTGTTAATTAAATATTTTTTGAGTATATACGCTTCAAAAAATAAAATGGTTCCCAAAAAAGTTAATGAGGAAGCAATTAAAATTCTTAAAAATTATTCATGGCCGGGGAATATAAGAGAACTTCAAAATTTTATCGAAAGGTTAATGTTAACGGTAGAAAAAAATATAATAGATGAAAAGGATGTTTGCGAAATTTTAGATATAGATAAAGAATGTATATATGACCCATCATCAGGTGCAATGGAAAAATACTTGGAAAGTGGAATTAATAATATTGGTGAAAAAATGAACAAAGGAATCTTAAATAGAATGGAAAAAGAGTATATATTAAAAATATTAAAAGAGGTTAATGGCAATAGAAAAAAAGCAGCAGAGATACTGGGTATCAGCACGACAACTCTATGGAGAAGGTTAAAAGAACTAAATATTAATTATTGACACGCATAAGGGATTAAATATTGAAATAATCCCTTAATCAATATTTTCAATATGAAATTATAAAATTTCAAAATGAAATAAAAATATTTATTAATTTTGTACATTAATTGAAAATCAAGGTTGATTTTGATGGCATTTTTTTTGCTATAAAGTAATTATGGGAATATTAAAAAACGAATATAATTAAAGATAAATATAACATATGACAATGTTTATTAAAGTAAATATTTGTATTTTGTTTTAAAATGAATTAATAAATGATATTATCTAAATTTTTAAAAGGAGGTTTGATATAGTCAAAAATCAAAATAAATAAAATAATATATAAAATTTTTATATTTTTGGAGGTGTAAGAATGAAATATAAAATTTCCACAGGATCTATGGATAAAGCTGATAAGATATATTTCCAGAACATGACCGGGCGACAGGTGGAAGAAAGGTTAAAAGAAAATGATATTATCATTATACCCGTAGGTAGCACCGAATATCATGGAAAAGGCCAGTGTTACGGAGAAGATACCTTTATAGTTACCAGGATCGCCGAAACGGTTGCAAAAGAAACCGGGTGCACAGTGTCCCAACCTGTGTGGTTTGGCTCACATCCCTGGAACCAAATGGGCATGCCTGGGACGATAGTAATCCCTGAAGTAACCTTTGTTAGTTATCTCAGAGCAATAATCGCCGGGTACTGGAATGCGGGGTTCAGGAAGCAGATATTGATAAACGGACATGGCCAGGAGTATATAATTCCGAATGCGATTCAGGAATTCGGTAAAATGTATCAAGTTCCGGCGGTAATTTGTATGGTAAACTGGCCGACAGTCATTGCCCAGGAACTAAAGGACAAAGCTCATGGGGGGCCATGGGAAACTCCCTTCAGGCATGCCGATGAGGTTGAAGCCTCTTTTGCATTGGCGTTGTTCCCGGAAATGAATAACAAAGAGGATATGGAAGACAGCACTCCTGTAGGCTTTATGCCCGAAGGCCATGTGGATAAGGGCGGAGATATATATCAATATCCAATTCCGGGACATGCACAGATAGGTATGGGAGGTTTGGAAGTAATACTATATCCGCAGGGTGTAATCGGGAAACCCACCCTTGCAGATGCTAAAAAAGCCGAAAAGGGAATTGAAATGATTATAGATTACTTAATTAAATTACATAACGATATTCGCGAAAAATTCCCGCCCGGTAAATTGCCCGATATAAACCTTGTTACCGAAAGGGATAGAGAATTAATAGAAGCGGTAATTAAAGGTCCCTTCAAAGGTGGTAAGAGCATATATTCCTTAGGATACCCTTCATGAAAATAAAAAAAGGCCAAAGGAGGATAAGATAATGGAATCCAAAAAAGATGTCTTTTTTCAAGTAGTTGCCGACAGGAGAAGCATAAGAAATTATACTAATGAAAAAATTTCTGAAGAAGATTTAAGGTTAATTCTTGAAAGTGCGCGGTTAGCTCCATCGGGAGAAAATGCTCAACCCTGGAGATTTATTATTGTTAGAGATGAGGATAGTAAAAAATTCCTTGCAAGAATCTCGAAAAATGCAAGCGGAAGGAGATTTACGGGCGAATTTTTAAGCAAACAAATGCAGGAAAGGTTTAAATCCCTGGAAGATGAGGAAAAGAAAATTGCTGCATTTAAAAAATTGACTTCCGGTGATGTATCGGGATTTGTAAGTGAAGGGGACCTAATTTTAATTGTAATCGGCAAAAAGGATGTTTGGGATTTGCCATACGACACTTCAGCTGCGATAGAAAATATATTGTTAACCGTAACCAGCTTGGATTTAGGTTCTTGCTGGGTAATTGCACCATGCATCGATATAAGGGATGAGCTGAAAGTAAAGGAGTATTTTAAAATTCCTGAAGAATACAAGGTAATAAGCATTCTTTCCATTGGTAAGCCTTCGAGAATACCCAATCCGCGCCCAAGGATACCTCTAAAAGATTTGGTATTCAATGAAAAATTCGGCGAACCCTATTATTCCGAGTAAAGAAGGAGGGTACGATTATGAATTTTTTAGAAAAATTCAAGGATGAATTGATATTTGAAGTTCAAAAAGAGTTCTGGAATGAAAGGGGAAAAGGTGCCAGATATAGATTGACCAGAATAGGCGTAGATTTTGCGGAAAGAGAGCTGGGAGAAAAGATTAAGGATAAGGAAAATATAAAAAAATGGTTAATCGAAAATGGATTTTGCGAAGATATTGACATTAATGAAAATGAGATTTCGATGACGATGATCGTCAAAAATTGCATCTTGCTGGAAATTAAAAATATGTTTAAGAAAGCAAATATAAAACCCCTCTCCTGCCCGTTAGCCAATATATTTATGTACTGCTTGGAATTAAATAGCGGGCTTTCACCGGAATTATTGCCTATAGAAGAAGACGAAAATGGGAATTGCAAAGTTACATTGGCTAAAATGGCAACCTCTGAAATAGTAAAGAGGTGATTTGTTTGAGTAATAAGGTAAAAAGCTTATCTGAAGTGGTAAGCCAGATACCCGATGAGGGGGCAGTAATTGCTTTTGGCGGTTTTGCCATAGCAAGGAATCCTATAGCTTTTGTAATGGAAATGATCAGACAACAAAAAAGAAAACTAAGGGTTTATCAAATAGTTGCGGGAATGGACACCGATCTGTTGGTGGGAGCTGGATTGGTGGAAAGATTGGAGTACAGCGGTGGCTCCCTTGATAGATTCGGCAGGCTCGAAAGAATTAACGAAGCAATAGATAAGGGTAAGTTGGATGTAAGAGAATATACAGGTATGAGTATGTCCTTGAGATTCCTGGCAGGTTCTATGGGTATTCCTTTTATCCCCACAAAGACTTTACTGGGAACCGATATGTTGAGGGTATTGGTGGAAAAAAACGATGATGCGGTAAGGGTTGAAAATTCTCCCTTTGATGGTGAAAGATACGTATATCTTAAAGCGATAAAACCTGATTTTGCGGTTATACATGCTCAATATGCGGATGAAAAGGGAAATGTGATAATTGAAGGACCCTACTGGGATGTGGAGACAGCAAAATCTGCAAAAAAACTCTTTGTAACCGTTGAAAAAATTGTATCATCGGAATTCATTAAGAGGTTTCCCGAAAAGGTGGTTATTCCGAGCATGTACACGTCAGCCGTGATTGAAGTTCCTTTTGGAGCATTCCCTACTTCGGTTTACAAATTCTATGATTATGATCAGAAGTTTTTAATGCAGTATGCTGAGATAAACAAAAACAAAGATGAATTTGAAAAATTCATAAATGAATTTGTATTCGGAACAAAGGACTTTGTTGAATTCTTAGAAAAAATTGGGGGCATAAGGCGTCTCAATGAAATCTTAGCAGATCCGGTATACGGATATTAAGAGGGGTGATTTTGTATGACTATTAATTTCACTACGAATGAGCTTATGGCTGTAACCGCTGCAAGGCTTATTAAAGATAATGAAAATGTGGTAGTAGGTTTAGGTTTACCCCAGATTGCCGCACTGCTTGCTAAGAATACCCATGCTCCCAATCTTAACATAATATACGAGATCGGGGTTATTAATCCGGAAGCTGAAGAGATGGGAGTTGGTATTGCCGACCCGAGGTTATGGTATAAAAGCGAGTATTTTACAAGCTTTGTTGGAACCTTAGGAAACGTCCTTCAAAAAGGGCTTGTGGATGTGGGATTCTTGGGAGGATTGCAGACTGATAGATTTGGAAACATAAACAGCACCCTGGTTAGATCTGAAAAGGGAATAAGACATATTAATGGGAGCGGTGGAGCTGCCGATATTGCAAGCCTGGCCAGGAGATTGTTGATTATAATGAAGCACGATAAAAGGAAATTGGTAGAAAATGTGGATTATATAACGAGCGTTGGGTATCTAAGAGGCGGTAATTCCCGAAAAGAAAGCGGTCTACCCATGTGTGAAAACATAACAATCATTACCAACCTCTGCGTTTTCGGTTTTGATGAAAATAAATCAATAAAGCTACTTTCAATACATCCCGGAGTTTCTGTGGAAGAAATAATTGAAAATACAGGGATAAAAATTGAAATTCCCGAAGGAGTAAAAACTACGGAGGAACCTACGGAAGCGGAGATAAATTTACTAAGAACGACTATAGACCCATTGAAACTTTATATTAAATAATGAAGGGAGGATGATAGGGTTTTTTCCTAAAAAAAAAATTTAATCTGGGAGGTTTTCCGGGATGAAAAGAGTAAAAATAATTTCCCTGCTTCTCATTATCGTTTTGTTAACATCGATATTATACGGATGCGGTCAAAAGCAGCAGGCAAACCAGCAACAGCAGAATAAGCCTAAATACCCCGAAAGGTCTATTAACGTAGTAGTAGGTTTTCCTGCAGGTGGACCTACTGATTTGATTGCGCGAGGAATTATGCCTATTGTTCAGGAAAAGCTGGGCGTAGGCATAGGTGTTACCAATATGCCGGGAGCCGCAAGTGCTACCGCCGCTAACTATGTATTGTCCCAGCCCAAGGATGGATATACACTCTTTTTTGGTTCGGAAATCATGTCCACATGGCAGACGATGGGAACGATTGATCTGAGCCCCACAAGAGACTTTATACCGATCAAAATAGTCGCTCAGGCCATACCTGTACTGGCAGTCCCGCCGAATTCGAAATTTGATAAGGTAGAAGATTTTATAAAGTTTGCAAAGGAAAACCCGGGTAAATTGAGGATAAGTACCGCTGGTCCTGCCACAGTTCCGCATATTTCAGGCCTTCTTCTCGAAAAAGAACTCGGCTGCAAATTTACATTCGTTCCATACGAAGGTGGAAGACCTGCGATAACAGCTGCAATGGGCGGCCAGGTGGATGCAACGATAGAAATGGTTCAATCAATGGTGGAAGCCCATAAATCTAAACAGATAAAGATTCTTGCTTCCTTTACAAATGAGCCTATTGAAGGACTTGATATCCCGGCAATAGGAAAAATATTCCCAGAGCTTTCCAAGTACTTACCTTACGGCCCGTATTTTGGTCTTTTTGCAGCAAAGGATACACCCCAGGAAATTATCGATGTTTTAAAGAAAGCCATGGATGAATCCATTAAGGATCAAAGATGGCTGGATTACTGCAAGAAACTTTATCTAATACCCGTAGACTACAGCGGACAAGAGGCAATAAAATTCCTGGATAACTGGACTGCAAAATCAGCATACATACTTTTCGATGCGGGTGTTGCAAAAAATAATCCGGAACAGTTTGGGATAAAAAGACCCAACTAAGCTTTAATTAAATTGAGGATAAATAAATCTTCGCCCCCTACGAAAAATAGGGGGCGAAGATTAAAAAGTGATATTAAAAGGAGGATTTATATGCTCTACGTGGACAAAGAAAAATGCGAAGGATGCGAAGCATGTGTAGCCGTTTGCGGGACGGGAGCTGCTCAAATAATTGATGGAAAATCGGAAATAGATGTAAATCAGTGTGTGGAGTGTTACGCATGCAAAAACGTGTGTCCCTATGAAGCTATTTTAGAGAAAAATTAGAGGTGAAAATAAATGGATTATTCCAAATTACTGGATGTAATATCCATTATTTTGGCATCAATTATTTGTTTCCTGGTGTTTTTTAATTTATATACCATCTCTTCTTCTCAAAACATTCCTCTAATTTCAATAAATTCACCGATAATTTTTCCATTTTTAATAGGAATAACTTTATTAATTTTATTGCTTATTATCATATTCGAACAATCAAAATTCTGGAAAAATTACAAGGAAGATAGCGAGTACAGAAAAAATGTCATAAATGAATTAAAGGATGTGTTGTTTTACTTTGCAGGATTGGTTATATATATTTCTTTTTTAAAAAACCTTCACTTTAATGTATCCACGATAATATTTACCGCATTTGTAATGATTTTACTTACGAGAAAGGAATTAAATTTAAAGAAAATTTTTCAGGTTATTCTTTCATCGGTAGGTTTGGTATTGGTAATAGATTTTGTATTCAGCGGTATTTTTAAGATAATCCTGCCGTAGCTTTAAAGGAGGATTTTTAATGAACATATTTTTAATATTATATATGGCGGTTGGTGCAATCATCGGCTTAATAATGGGTGCTTTGCCTGGATTAACAGTTACTATGACCATAGTACTGGTAGTTTCTTTGACCTTTGGTTGGCCTATGATAGATGCCTTGGCGTTTATTATAGGAGCTTTTTGCGGAGGGGTTATGGGAGGGTCTATTTCAGCCATTACCTTAAATATTCCGGGAACGGCAGCGGCAGTGGCAACAGTATTTGACGGATATCCATTAAAAAAGAAAGGAGAAGCTCCTGTAGCATTAGGATTGGCACTTTTTGTAAGTTTAATCGGCGGATTGCTGGGGATTTTGTTCCTGGCCATATTTGGGCCGCTGATAGGGAGTATTGCTTTAAAATTTGGGAGTCAGGAGTATTTTTTAATATGCTTGTGGGGTCTAAGTTTAGTGGCAGTTTTAAGTAAGGAAAATTTAATAAAAGGATTTGCTGCCGCCTGCATAGGTTTAATAATTTCATTTATTGGAATGGATCCTATTACGGGCTTGATGAGATTTACTTTCGGCTCTCCTCTTTTAAGCGGAGGAATAAACTATATTGTTGCTATGATAGGTCTTTTTGGAATGAAGGAAGTTTTCGTACAGTTAAGCAGCAAGAAAACTTTTAAAGTGGATAATTTTCATTACAATATAAAAGATCTTTTTCCGAAAATGGATGTGGTTAAAAAGACCTTAAAGTGTTTTTCCTGGTCGGCTCCTATAGGAGCGATAATAGGACTGCTGCCGGGAACGGGTGGGGATATAGCTTCCCTCGTCAGTTATGGGGTGTCAAAGCAGTTAATTAAAGAACCCAGCAGGCCCTTTGGCGAGGGTGCTTATGAAGGGGTTGCTGCACCGGAAATAGCAAATGACTCAGCCATTGGCGGTGCGATAACCACACTTTTAACTCTTGGAATACCAGGAGACTCGGTAACCGCTGTAATGCTGGGTTCCTTTTATCTCCACGGATTATTGCCTGGACCTACCTTTATGATGACCGAAAAAAAATATTTTTATATGATAATAGTATTTTTAATAATAAGTGAATTTATCGCTTACTTCCTTGGAATTCTGGGAAGCAATGCAATGTTAAGAATGCTTAACTTTCCAAAATGGTTTTTACTTCCCTTTATTTCAATTCTCTGTGTGGTTGGTTCCTATGCGCTGCAGAACAATATTTACGATGTCCTTTTTATGGTAATATTTGGATTGCTCGGGTACATTTTAGAAAAGTCCGGGTATCCGGTTAGCCCCATAGTCCTTTCTATAATATTGGGACCCATGATTGAAACTAATTTTAGAAAAGCACTAATCAGCACCGGCGGAATGGGGAATTTGCTATTGTCTTTTATAACAAGGCCAATAAGCCTTATACTCCTTGTTTTGATAATAGCTACTTTTATTACGCAAACGGTTCTTATGAAAAAGATTGTAAACAACTGAAAAGACAAACGGTAAAATGTCAAGGGGGTAATTAAAAATTTTTTGTGACATTTAAAGGGCAAAAAGACAAAAAAATACCCTTCTTCCAATATACCAATAAATGGAATTGGAAGTTCCAAAATAGAATT
>Ga0207432_10166_pt1 | contig 20439 bp, 22 predicted proteins | sample YelNatsi2bottle7_FD_187543 | JGI IMG/M metagenome (GOLD analysis project Ga0207432, IMG submission 187543) | Hot spring thermophilic microbial communities from Obsidian Pool, Yellowstone National Park, USA - site 2 bottle 7 (SPAdes) (version 2) | ecosystem: Environmental > Aquatic > Thermal... | reverse complement strand
TTTTTTCACCCCTTAATATTTGGTTGAGATTATTATATCACAATTCTTGATTGGTTGGTTTTATTTTAGCACAATCAATTTTTTTCTCTAAAAAATTGTCGGTAAATTTTATAAATGGTAAAATTATTGTTTTTTATTTTCTAAAAATAATTTTATAAGCCTGATAAGAACATCATATTAATTTAATAAAATTCAAATAATACAGCAAATAGAATAAAATATGCAATAAATTATAGCACAAATATAATAAAAATGATATAATATATACGTCATTATGAATACAATATGCGCAATATAAGGAGGTTTTTTAAATGAAAATAAAAGTTGCAATAAACGGTTTTGGAAGGATAGGAAAGAATGCTCTAAGAATATGGCTGGAAGGCAGGGCGGAGGATATAGAGGTGGTAGCTATTAACAGCACCAGCGGGCCGAGGCCTCATGCTCATCTTTTTAAATACGATTCTATATACGGTATTTATCCGGGAAGTGTGGATGCTTCCGACGACGTGCTTTTAGTAGACGGGAAGGCCATTCCCTTTTTTGCTGAAAAGGATCCAGAAAAGCTACCGTGGAAGGAACTTGGGGTAGATGTGGTTATTGAATCAACGGGTAAAATAAAAAAGCGCGAGGATGCGGAAAAACATTTAAAAGCTGGTGCAAAAAGGGTTATAATAACAGCACCTGCTGAGGATGCAGACAGGACTATAGTAATGGGTGTCAATGAGAGGGATTTTGACCCTGAGAAAGATTACATATTGTCTTCTGCTTCTTGCACAACCAATTGCTTGGCACCGGTTGTAAAGGTGCTTGATGAGAATTTGAAAATTATAAACGGGTCTCTTACAACGGTGCACTCATATACTGCTGACCAAAACTTGGTGGATAAGCCACACAAGGATTTAAGAAGGGCAAGGGCGGCGGCAATGTCGATAATTCCTACCACTACGGGAGCTGCTAAGGCCATAGGGCTTGTTATTCCTCACCTAAAAGGGAAATTAAACGGGTGTGCCTTTAGAGTACCTACTTCTGCGGTATCCATAATAGATTTTGTGGCAAATGTAGAAAGGCCGACTACAAAAGAAGAGGTGAACGGCTTATTAAAGAAAGCCGCAAAGGAAGAATTAAAAGGCATTCTTGAGTATACCGAGCAGCCTTTGGTTTCCACCGATTTTATAAAAAATCCACACTCTTCCATAGTCGACGGACTTTCAACAATGGTAATAGACAAAAGGATGGTAAAGGTTCTTGCCTGGTATGACAACGAATACGGTTATACTATGAGGGCTTTGGAGCTTGCAGGATATATAGGAAAATTTCTTGTCGAGAGAGAAAATAAAGAGGCGTTAGTGTAAATAAAAAGATGATTGAGTAGGAGGATTTAAATTTTCTCCTACTCTTTTTTTTTAAAATTCACTTGAAAAATGAGGAAAATAAAATATAATTTTTATTATTCATATATATGTTTAATACATATATATGAAGAAATTTAATTTAAAATAAAGAATAGGGTGGTGAGAAAAGTGTGCGGGCATAATAGCCATGGGAACAAAAAGAGCTGCCATTGTCCGGGCATTAAGGTGGAAAGATTCATGCAGCCGTGTCTTCTTTTGCTTTTATACGAAAAGCCGTCGCACGGCTATGAATTAATGGAGAGGCTTTCGGATTTTGGGTTCAACGAGTGTATAGATCCGGGAGCGATTTACAGGAATTTGAGAAAGATGGAGGGAGAGGGGCTTATAAAATCCGAATGGGATACACAAGGAAAAGACCCTGCAAAAAGACTTTACGAATTGACCGAAGAAGGGAAGGAAGCTCTTTACACCTGGGCCGAACATGTCAAAAGGCAGATAAAAAGAATTTAATCTCCTTTTATAAGGACAAAAAAAAGACCAAGATGGCTCTTATGAAATCTTGGAAATCCTTTGAAAACATTCTACCTGCTTTTGCGGGTGTGCTGGCTTTAATAGGATTGGTTTTAATGATATTGACTCCGGAGATTATATCAAAAATTATAGGAGCATAGGGTCAATTACCCTCATCCCCGGCTTTGTAGCCTTTCCTTTGGCAGCATCTTTGATTCAAAAGGGTGCTGGAGTAATGCAGATAGCCGTTTTTATATCAACCCTTAAAATTCCCATGTTTTTGTTTGAAATGACTTCTCTCGGCACTAAATTTGCAATGACAAGATGGATTGTGGATGTAATAGGCATAATATTAATTGCTGTTTTGATCGATAAATTTATAAATAGTGAAGAAAAGCAGAGGATTTACAGTAGGAAATTATGGTCTTAATATATTATTTTATATTACCCTTATTACAAATTCCGGGCAGGATGCGGTGCAGTAGCCACAGGTTAGGCATTTTTCCTGATTTATATAGGCTTTTTTCCTTATTTCATCAAACTCCAACGCCATATTGGGACATGCAGAAAGACAGGTTTTACATCCTTTGCATAGGGAATCTACCACCATATACCTTTTTGAGTATCCCTCAAAGGAAGGCATTTTTCCTTCATCGTAGATGCCGTTAAAATAATTGATATTAAAGTCCACTTCTTCCTTGCTCACCATTCCTATAGCAATTGAATGATAGCCTTCTATTTTTCTTGCAAAGTCTAAGGCTTCTTTGTAATTGTTAATCAGTAGTCCTCCGCCTAATACCTTCATTAAGAGTACGCCTTTGCCCTTTTCACTGCACAGTTTAATAGCCCTTATCATGTCGTCAGTGCTGCCGGATAAAATTCCGATACCCTTTTTATTTATGATGGGGAAAACCACGTCAATGTCGTCTCTTTCTGCTGCAAGCTCGACCACTTTTACGTTATGAGTTGAAATACCTACAGCCTTTATAATACCCCTTTTTTTATAGGAAAGCAGGCATTCTAATGCACCCTTTCGCACCTCAAACACATCCGTTTCCACCCTTGCTGCATGTAAGAAGAAAATGTCTATATAGTTTCTTTCAAGTTTTTCTAAGGCTTCGTTTACAGCTTTTTCCATATCCTCATAGGATGAAGCTGTAGATTTAGTCGATATTACGGGGTTTTTGCCCGTCTTTTTTAATGCTTCCCTGATGGGGTCGTAGGTTTTGTACATCTGGGCGGTATCTATAAAATTTATACCCTTTTCGAGGGCATGAGCTATTACTTCGGTGCAATCTTCTACATTCATGTTTTTCTGCAATGGCCCCATAGGAAGGGCACCGAAGCAAAGCTCGGTAACCTCTATACCCGTTCTTCCAAGAAAGTTCTTTTTCATGATTTATAGCCACCTTTCGTAAAAGTTCTATTTTTAAATTTTTGTTTATATGTTATTATATATTCTATCTTTGCGAAGTTTTTCCTTTTAAGGAGTTTAAAATTTATGAGTTTTTATTTTAAAATCAAGGATAAAGAGGTCTTAAAACATTGAGAAAACTATTGTTTAAAAGTATAATTAAATTGCAAAAGTTAAAATTCTTTAAAAAAATTTCCCCAAAAATAGGAAAACTTTCTCTTGTGGCAACTATGCCAACTATAAATTGCTTTAAATCGGTGCGGTGTTCTTTGTTGTACTTCGTCGTATTAGCCGTATAAAAGTCTTGCAGGAGAATGATGGCATTGTTTTTCGCCCTATGTTAGCATTCAGTTTATTATGTCGTAGAATCCGAGCTGTCTGAATATGGCGCTTATGACAGGTCCTGGGCCTAATTCTTTTATTTCGAAAAAGTCTAATATAGCCACCTCTATCATAACTTTTTCTTTTTTATATATTCGACAGAGATGGTCAAAGTACCTGCTAGTTTTTATCATATTTAAAAAAATTTTTAGTGACTAAGGGTGCGAAAGGTCAGTTTTCAATATAGGAAAAATATTACAATAAATAAGTAATGAAAATTAAAAATATTATACAATAGCAATAAAATTCAAAAAAAAAAAAAAAAAAAAAAAAAAAAAAAAAAAAAAAAAAAAAAAAAAAAAAAAAAAAAAAAAAAAAAAAAAAAAAAAAAAAAAAAAAAAAAAAAAAAAAAAAATTAAACGAATAAATAAAAAAAATAATATTGAAAAGTTAATTATTATATTATATAATTTTACTGATTTAACAAAATATGACAATATTTATCAAATAACTACATATTATAACAAAATTAAAAAACAGCGAAAGGGCAAACCTGTCGAAAGGCAGGGGCGCAAAGCTGCGGGCCTAAGGTAATAATTTACTATGGTAGCCGGGCTGCCGAAGCACTTTTGAAAAAAATTTTTTTAAGGCAGCCTACATAAAGCTGCTTTTTTTAATGTAAAAAAAATTGATAAAAAATCCTGGTAAATACTTTCGGGCAAAAAAGGATTTTAATGTCATAGAGAGAGGGGGGCAATATGGAGGATAAAATAATATTCGATATTTTAAAACAGGTCCCATTTGGCATAGCTTACCATAAAATAGTGTTAAACAATGAAGGAATCCCTGAAGACTATATATTCCTTGACGCCAACCCTGCCTTTGAAGAAATGACGGGATTAAAAAGGGAAGATATAGTCGGTAAAAAAGTGACAGAAGTGCTGCCGGGCATAAAGGAAAATACCTTTGACTGGATAAAATTTTACGGGCAAATTGCATTAAACGGTGGCAAAGAAGAATTTACCCAGTATTCAAATGTTTTAAAAAGGTGGTATAAAATTACTGCCTTTTCACCGAAAAAAGAATACTTTGTAACCTGTTTTCAGGAAATCACAAATGAAATGGAGCGGATAAAAACCTTAGAAAAGCAGCAAAAAATTATCCAAAACTTAAACATCGAGCTTGAAAAAATATTCAACGGGACACAAGATGCCATGTTTCTCGTTAGAGTAAAAAATGGAGAATTCCGATATATAAGGAACAATATCGCCCATCAAAAATTAACCGGTTTTTCCTTAGAAGATATCAAAGATAAAACACCTGCAGAGCTTGTAGGAAGCGAACTGGGGAAAATAATAGAGGGAAACTATAAAAAATGCGCAGAAGCGCAAAAGACAATAACCTATGAGGAAACCCTTAAACTGCCCGGAGGAGAAAGGACATGGCTTACCAGTTTGACTCCGGTAATCGAAAATAACGCTGTGAAATACATTATTGGCTCAAGTAAAGATATAACATTACAAAAGAAAGCAGAAAAAGAAAAAGAAGAGCTCCTTCAAATATACCATGCCATGTTTAATGAGCATACTGCAGTAATGCTATTGATAGAACCCTTTACCGGGAAGATTTTGGATGCTAACCCTGCTGCCTGCTCATTTTACGGCTACACCAAGGAAGAACTATTAAAGATGTATATACAGGACATAAACATGCTGCCCAAGGAAGAAGTAGAAAAAATGCGCTTGATGGCTTTAAAAGAAAAGCAAAGGTATTTTGTCTTTCCCCATAGGCTAAAAAACGGAGAAATAAAACTTGTTGATGTCTTTACAGCCCCGATAAATTACGGCGACAAAAAAGTCCTTTTTTCCATTATATTTGACGTTACAGAGCGGGAAGAGCTAAAGCGAAAGCTTCATGAAGAAAAAGAGCTTTTAAAGATTACCCTTAATTCCATAGGCGATGGCGTTGTAACCACCGACTCCCTTGGCCGAATAACCTCAATAAATGATGCAGCACAGGAAATAACGGGCTGGGACAAAAACGAAGCGGTAGGAAGGCTTTTTGCCGACGTCTTTTGCCTAGTAAATGAAGAAACAGGAGAAAAAGTGGACAACCCCGTGGAAAAAGTAATTGAATCAGGGAAAGTAATAGGCCTTGCCAATCACACAGCACTTATCAGAAAGGATGGGCAAAAGGTTCCTATTTCCGACAGCGCCGCTCCAATAAAAGATCAAGATGGTAAAATCTTTGGGGTGGTAATGGTATTCAGGGATGTTACCAAAGAAAAAGAATGGCAGGATAAAATTTTATATTTAAGCAGTCACGACGTCCTTACAGGCCTTTATAACAGGAGATATATTGAAGAACAAATTAAAAAAATGGAGCTTTTAAAAGAAACCCCCTTTGCAGTTATTGTGGCAGATGTAAACGGGTTAAAACTTACCAACGATGTTTTTGGTCATGATGAGGGAGACAAACTCCTCAAAAAGGCGGCTGAAGTAATCAAAAAAAGCTGCAGGGAAAAAGATATAATTGCCCGCTGGGGAGGGGACGAATTCCTGATAATATTGCCGGGAGCAAAAGCCAGTGAAGCTTATGAAGTGGTAAAAAAAATAAAAGATGAATGTGAAAAACATAGTGAAGAAAAAATAAAGCCCAGCATATCATTGGGATATGCTGTAAAAGAATCACCCGATGAAAAAACGGAAAAAGTCGTAAAAGAAGCTGAAGAAATGATGTACCGAAATAAATACAACGAAAGAAAAAGCTATCGAAAAAGCATCATAGATACACTTTTAGCTACCCTTTTTGCAAAAAGCACGGAAACAATGGAACACGCCGAACGGTTAAAGCATTACTGCAAAATAATTGGGAGCAAAATGGGCCTTTCGCAAAAGGAAATGGACGAGCTGCTTCTTCTTGCTGTCCTGCACGACATAGGCAAAATAGGGATACCGGAGGAAATTTTGAAAAAACCCTCTTCACTGACAGATTCGGAATGGGAGGAAATGAAAAAGCACCCCGAGATAGGCTGCCGCATAGCCCAAAACACACCGGAACTTATGGATGTTGCCGACTATATACTGTGCCACCATGAGCGATGGGACGGCAAAGGCTATCCAAAAGGCCTCAAAGGTGAAGAAATACCGCTTATATGCCGTATAATCGCAGTAGTTGATGCTTATGACGCAATGACCAGCGACCGCCCCTACCGCAAAGCTTTAACCAAAGAAGAAGCGATAGCGGAGCTGAAGAAAAACGCAGGGTCGCAGTTTGACCCTGAAATAGTGGAAATCTTTTTAAAAGCATTAGAAGAAGAGAAAATATAAAAAAGGAAGGAGGGTAAACAAATGTCAAAACAGCTGGTTGTGTTTAGCCTTGCGGACGAGCTTTACGGGCTTGATATCTTTGATGTCCGTGAAGTCATCAAAGACGCACCTGTTACAAAAATGCCTAACGCTCCTGAATTTGTAGAGGGGGTCATAAACTTAAGGGGTAAAATAATACCGGTCATAGACCTTAAAAAGCGCTTTGGCATAGGCAGGGGAGAAAAAAATAAAGACAGCAGGATTATCATAGTGGACATATCCGGGAAAGAAGCGGGGCTGATGGTTGACGCAGTAGACGAAGCAATAACGGTTGAAGAAAATTCCATCGAGCCTGCACCGCCTGTTACCACAATAAACGCTGCCTTTATCGAAGGATTGGCAAAAAAGGATGATAAGCTCATTATATTAATAAAACTTGACCTTCTTTTAGATGAAGAAAAAAAAGAAGCATTAAAAAACATAGGTAAGTAAAAAAGTAAAAAATAATTTATAGAAAGGGGGTAAAATGCCGCACAAAGCTAAAAAAATCAGAGTGTGCGGCAGAAAAAAATTATGCTCAATATAAACAAAAGTTTAAGGGCGAGGATGGTTATTTTATTCGGGCTTATTGTTTTAATAGGCTGCCTTGCTTTGTTTTTTGTAAGTCAAAAACAGGCAAGCAAAGCATTAGAAACAGAAGCAAAAGAAGCCATGCTTAAAGTTGCAAAACAGCTTGCTGCGACTCAAGAGAGTAAAATTCAAATGCGGATGTATGTGGTCGAAACGATAGCCAACAGAAATGTCATAAGGGGCGTGCAGGGTGACCGAGAGGCAACATTGGAAGAAAAAATAAACGCTCTTATTAGTGAACAAAAAAGGGGTGAAAGCTTAGGGTTTAAACAATTCGGCATTGCAGATAAACAGGGTAACGCTGTTTTATCAAATGGGAGCACTGCAAACATAGCTGACAGGGACTACTTTAAAGAAGCAATATCTGGGAAAACGGTGGTTTCAAGCAGTATTGTCAGCAAGGTAGACAATTCGCTTGTTTTTGTATATGCAACGCCTATTCGCCATTACTCCACAAACGAGATAATTGGAGTGCTGTTTGGAGTAGTTGACGGGACCAAGTTCAGCGACCTTGTAAAAAGCGTAACGTATGCAAAAACCGGGTATGCCTTTGCTGTTGACAATAAAGGCAAGACTATTGCTCATAAAGAAGTAGAACGGGTAATGAATCAAGAAAACATCATAGATTTAGCAAACCAAGATAAATCTCTGGCTCCCCTGGCAGATATAATTTCCAAAATGACAAAAGGGGAAGAAGGGATCGGTCAATATACATTTAAAGGTGTAGAGAATATAATTGCTTACGCTCCCATAGGTTCTACCGGTTGGTCTATTGCAGTTACAGCTCCTACTGCTGAAATATTAGAAAGGGCTTCGGGGCTTAGAAATTCAATGCTTATCCTGTCAATAGTAATAATAATCGTTGCAATACTTCTTACGTTTTTACTTGCAAGAAGTATTACAACACCGATTATCCTTGCTGTAAACCATTTAGGTGTTATAGCAAACGGCGACTTTACCATGCCGGTTCCAGAAGTATTTTTGCGCCGAAAGGATGAAATAGGAAACCTTGCACGGGCAGTTGACAAAATTCAGGAAAATATGAAGCCACTTATATCAGGGCTAAAAAATGAAGTAAAAACCTTATCAGGAAATTCAGAAGCGTTAAGCGCTGCATCCCAGGAAATAGCAGCTTCTTCAAATGAGGTAGCAAAAGCCATTCAGCAGGTGGCCTCCGGAGCATCTGACCAAGCCCAAGATTTGCAAGAGATAGTGACCCTTATAGGGAATATATCAACAAGCTTAGAAAAGGTATACAATGAACTTAGTCACGTAAAGGCAAACAGTGAAGAGACTTCTCGATTAGCAAACACTGGGAAGAAAGAATTAGACAATCTTATTTCTTCAATTAAGGGAGTGCGTGAAGCATTTAGGGTAGTGGTTGAAAGGCTTGAAGCCCTTAAAGATTCAGTAGGTCAAGCAGGGGAAATTTTGGAAGTTATAAAAGGAATAGCAGAGCAGACAAATTTACTGGCATTAAATGCAGCTATTGAAGCGGCGAGAGCTGGAGACGCGGGGCGCGGTTTTGCAGTTGTTGCGGCTGAAATAAGAAAGCTGGCAGAGCAATCCCGTGTATCTTCTGATAAGATAAGGGCTTTATTAAACGATATAACCTCAGAAACTGGTGAAGTCGTAAAGACTTCGGAAGAAGTAACTACTCAAGTGAATAACCAATTAGAGAATGTAGAAAACACCATAAAGGCTTTTGATGACATATTAGAGTCAGTAGCAGCTATAGCGCCGATGATTAAAGCGACATACGCAGAGGTGGATAATACCGTGAAGGCAAAGGACATAGTATTGGAGCGTGTTCAAAACATAAGTGCAGTTTCAGAGGAGACATCGGCATCGGCTGAAGAGATATCGGCATCTGCAGAGGAACTTTCCGCATCTACGGAAGAAATTGCTGCCAATGCACAGCAGGTCCTTGATGTTGCAAAACGCATACAAGAGCAGGTAGAAAAATTTAAAGTATAAAAAACCCTGCTTTTTAAGGAGAAACATAAAATACATTTATTAAGTGAATTTTGGTTTTACAGTATTTTTGTCTATATTGGAAAATAGGTTTTAGTGATATTTATTTTAAGGGCGGGAATATTCATCCCGCCCTTGATTTTGATTTTAAATTTTCATAAAAAATGTGTTAGAATAAAAATAGAATTTTGAGATGGAAATTTTGATAGGATTAGGAAAGGAGAAAGGTTATGCCAAGGGTTTTTGTAACCGGAGGAGCAGGCTACATAGGAAGTCATGCGGTGAAGATGCTCGGGGAAGAAGGCTTTGAGGTAGCTGTTTACGACAACCTTTCTACGGGAAAGTCATCTTCGGTGCTTTACGGCAGGCTCATTAAAGGAGATATTTTGGATTACGAAGCTTTAAAAAATGCTATTTTAGAGTTTAAGCCCGATGCTGTGATGCATTTTGCTGCAAGGATAGTGGTACCCGAGTCGGTGGGAAAACCCCTTTTGTATTATGAAAACAATACAATGGGAGCCTTAAATGTTTTGAAGGCAATGAGGGAGGCTAAAGTAAAAAAATTCATCTTTTCCTCTACTGCGGCTGTTTACGGACAGCCGGAAAAAATGCCTATAAAAGAGGATTTCCCCCTTTCACCTATAAACCCTTACGGTAGATCAAAGGCTTTTGTAGAAGCCATACTTAAGGATTTATCTTTTGCGGAAGATTTTGACTATGTTTCTTTAAGGTATTTCAATGTTGCTGGAGCTGACCCCGAAGGAAAAATAGGAGAGACTAAGGAGAACGCCACCCATTTGATAACCATGTGCGTAAGGACTGCCTGTGGGAAAAGGGAAAAGCTTTCGGTCTTCGGCACGGATTATCCCACAAAGGACGGTACATGTATAAGAGACTATATACACGTTATGGACCTTGCAGAGGCTCATATCCTTGCATTAAATTATCTTTTGGAAGGTGGCAAAAGCCAAATTTTCAACTGCGGTTACGGCAGGGGGTTTTCGGTTTTAGAGGTGGTAAATGAGGCAAAAAGGGTAACAGGTGTAGACTTCCCTGTAGAATTTAAAGAAAGAAGACCGGGGGACCCTGCAGAGCTCGTTGCCGATTCGGAAAAAATAAGAAGGGTTTTGAACTGGAAGCCAAAATACGACGATTTATCCTTTATTATCAAAACAGCCTTTGAATGGGAAAAAAATATGGTAAAATAAAATGTAAAATATAAAAGGGAGAAACTTTTAAGATGATTTTTATTTCCTGTGCTTTTCCCGCAGAGGCAAGGCCTTTGATAGATTTTTACATGCTGAAAAAAATCCCACGCCACTTTAAGTTCGAAGTCTATGAAGGGGAAGACTTGGTTTTGGTTATAAGCGGTATGGGTGCCGTGATGTCTGCGGCTGCCCTTTCCCATGTTTTGACACTGTATTCCGCAAAGAATACCGATGTTGCGGTAAATATCGGCATTGCCGGTGCGGTGAACGAAATTTATAAGAGAGGAGACCTAATACTTTGCAATAAGATAGTAAACACCTTTTCTGAAAGGTGCTTTTACCCCGATATTCTGGTAAAACACGATTTCAAAGAAGGGACTTTGCTTACATATCCCCGTCCCGTTCTTGGAAGAGAAAAAGTTTTACATAAAGGCGATTTGGTAGACATGGAAGGGGCGGGCTTTTTCGAGGCTGCTTCTTCTTTTTTGTATATCCACAACATTCAGGTGATAAAGGTAATATACGATTTTTTAGATGATCTTACTGTCAAAAGGGACGAAATTTATAAATTAATTGGGGAAGGGCTTGCAAAAATAGATTCTTTTTTAAAGACTTTAGAGAAAGCTAATGAATTAATAGAAAATCCCCTTACTCCCGAAGACGAAAGGATTTTAGCCCAAATCGCGAGGAATTTAGGGTTGACTTTCACTATGGAAAAGATGCTTTATAATCTTGCTTTAGCCTATAAAATTGTAAAAAAAGAAAAAGACCTGAAATTTTTAGAAGGATACTTGGGATTAAAACCAAATTCTAAAAAGGAAGGGAAATATTACTTTGAGCTTATCAAAGAACGGCTTAAGATTTAGTCCTTTTTCTCATATTTATGTTGAAGAGGAAGCTTTTGATTTTCCTATTACCCGGGAAATATTGTCGAAATTCGAAAAATCAAGGATAATTTCCATATATAATTATAAGGAGGTTTTTGCAAGACCGAGGCAAAATTATAACCTTCAAAAAAAGGCTGTCAAGCTTATCCTTGCTGTAAAAAAGGGACAGTTTCTTTTTGGAGGTCCTGAGGTTTGCCATAATTTTGGATTTGAAAATTTTTATTATACTTCTCCCATATTAAACTGCCCTTATAACTGCAGCTACTGCTTTTTGAAGGGTATGTACCCCTCTTCAAATATGGTAATATTTGTAAATATTGAGGATTTTTTTAAAGAAATAGAAAAATTATTGAAAGAAAAAAAGAAGCTCTACATTGCTGCTTCTTATGAGACAGACCTTTTGGCCCTGGAGCGCATTGTGCCTTATACCAGGTTTTTTATAGACTTTTCCAGAAAAAAAGAAGATTTATTGATCGAAATAAGGACAAAAAGCGCAAATTTCAATGCTGTAAAAGATGTTTTACCATCTGAGAATATAATCCTTTCATGGACCCTATCAACGGAAAAAATAGCTTCAAAATACGAAAAAAATGCTCCAGACATCAAAAAGAGGATAAAATCTATAAAAGAGGCGCAAGAAAGGGGATATAAAATAAGGATATGTTTTGATCCTTTAATATTTTACGAAGATTTTGAAAAGGATTTTAAGCATTTGACGGAGAATGTTTTTAATAACATTGACCCTGAAAGGGTTTATGATATAGGATTAGGGGTTTTCAGGATTCCCTCTGATTATTTGAAAAATATAAGGGCAAGGGGAATATATGATGAAATCTTTTATTACCCCTACGAAGAAGGGAATAAGGTGTATTCCGTAGAAAAAAATATAAAGGATAAAATGCTTGATTTTTCTATTAAGGAATTATCAAAATTTTTGCCGAAAGAAAAAATTTTTTATTTATAGGGAAGGGATTTTATGGAAAAACTTCTTTTAATAGATGGAAACAGTTTGATGCATCGAGCTTTTTATGCCATACCATCCCTTGCGACTTCAAAAGGTGTTCCCACAAATGCGGTATTCGGATTTACCAATATGCTTTTCAGGCTTTTAAAAGAGGAAAAACCGGATTATATGGCTGTTGCCTTTGATAAAAAGGCTCCTACTTTTAGGCATATAGAGTTTCAGGATTATAAAGCAACGAGGGCAAAGGCGCCTGAGGAGCTTTTAATCCAGTTTCCTCTTTTAAAGGAAATTTTATCCGCTATGAACATCAAATTTCTCGAAGTAGAAGGTTTTGAGGCTGACGATGTTTTGGGGACGCTCTCGAAAAAAGCGGAAGAAAAGGGACTTTTTACCCTCATCGTAACGGGGGATAAGGATGCCCTTCAGCTTATAAGCGAGAAGACCCATGTTATGCTAACAAAAAAAGGAATAACCGAAATGGAAGTTTACGACCAAAAAAAGTTTTATGAAAAATACGAGCTTAATCCTTCCTGCATCCCGGATTTAAAAGGCCTTATGGGAGATGCTTCCGATAATATACCGGGAGTTCCCGGAGTTGGAGAAAAAACGGCAATAAAGCTCTTAAAAGAATTTGAGAATTTGGAAAACCTTTACGAATCCCTTTCAAAGGAAGAGGACGAAAGGGTAAAAGGGAAGTTAAAGGAAAATCTTTTGGCCAATAAAGACCAGGCTTTGAAGTCAAAGCGCCTTGCCACAATCATCAGGGATGTCCCTATAATAGTGGATTTTATGGAATTAAGGGTAAAAGACCCGGATAAAGAAAGGCTGATAAGCCTTTTTAAAGAGTTGGAGTTTAACAGCCTTATTAAAAGAATTTCGGTGAAAATCGAAGAAGGCGATGAAGATAAGGCAGCGGAAAAGACGCTGAAAATAAAGGAGGAAATAGAAAAAAAGCCCCAGGAAAAGGCTTATATTATAAAGGATAGAGAAGACTTATACCGGCTAAAAGAGGATGCAAAGAGTGCTGGTATGCTTTCTATATTTCTTTCGCAAAATAGGCTTTTATTTTCTGAGGGGAGAAGGGTGTTTTCTTTAAGTTTAGAGCTTCTCCAGGACAACGATGTAAAAAATCAGCTCAGGGAGATTTTTTTGATAGACAGCATTAGAAAAATTGCCCATGACGGGAAAATGCTTATCGAATATTTTGCAAAGCTGGGAATAAGTTTTTCGTATGAATTCGATACAATGATTGCATCCTATCTAATCAATTCTTCTAAAAACCGTTACGACCTTGAATCTGTTGCTTATGAACACTTAGGAGTGGATTTAAAGGATAAGGCCGATGAAGAAAAATGTTTTTCTTTGATTCCCTTAGAAGGGGTTTTGGAGGAAAGGCTTAAAAATGATGGATTAGAGGGCTTGTTTTATTTTATAGAAATGCCTTTGTGCCATATATTAGCCGATATGGAAATGACGGGGTTTAAAGTAGACAGGGAAAAGCTAAAGAAGCTGTCTAATGAGTTTGGTGAAAGGTTAATAAAGCTTACCGAGGAAATATATGAGCTTGCCGGGATATCTTTTAATATAAATTCCACAAAGCAGTTAGGAGAAGTGCTTTTTGAAAAGCTTCAGCTTCCGACGGTAAAGAAAAAGAAGACGGGTTATTCCACTGATGCAGAGGTTTTAGAAAAACTGAGGGGAGCTCATCCCATAATTGAAAAGCTTTTGGAGTACCGCTTTTTGATGAAGATGAAGTCTACTTATGCGGATGGGCTTTTAAACATGGTAGATAAGGAAACCTCCCGCATTCATACCTCTTTCAATCAGACCATAACCGCGACGGGAAGGATTTCCAGCACTGAACCCAATTTGCAAAATATTCCCGTAAAAACCGAAATAGGGAAGAAGATAAGAGGGGTTTTTGTTGCGGATGGGCCAGGGCACATACTTTTGTCAGCAGATTATTCCCAGATAGAGCTTCGCATTCTTGCCCACGTGTCCGGAGATGAGAAACTAATAGAGTCCTTCATAAAAGGTGAGGATATTCATACCAGGACAGCAAGCGAGGTATTCGGTGTCCCTTTAGAAAAGGTTACTCCAGAAATGCGGAATAGGGCAAAGGCTGTAAATTTCGGAATAATTTACGGGATAAGCGATTTTGGGCTTGCTCAGAGCCTGAATATATCTACCAAAGAGGCAAAGGAGTATATAGAGAATTATTTTAAAAGGTATCCAAAGGTTAAGGAGTTTATAGATGAGACTATAAAAAAGGCTAAAACACTGGGCTATGTTACCACCATTTTTAACAGGAGGCGCTACCTCCCCGAAATTTCAAGCAGGAATTTTAACCTCAGGTCTTTTGCAGAAAGGGCTGCTGTGAACTCTCCCATTCAGGGGAGCGCAGCGGATATTATCAAACTTGCAATGGTTAAAATATATAGAGAATTAAAAAGAAGAGGGTATAAGACCAGGCTTTTGCTTCAAATACACGATGAGCTGATTTTTGATGTGCCCTTAGAGGAACTCGATTCTGTAAGGAATTTGGTGAAGTACCAGATGGAAAAAGTAGTGGAACTCAGGGTTCCGTTAACCGTTGATATGAAGGAAGGTTTTACCTGGGAGGAATTAAAATAAAAAGAGGAGGATAGGGCTTTGAAGGTCATAGGCTTGACGGGGGGAATTGCCAGCGGCAAAAGCACCGTCTCCAACATTTTGCGGGGAAAAGGAGCATATATTATCGATGCCGATGAAATATCAAAAGCCCTCGTTGAACCGGGAAAACCGGCTTATAAGGAAATTGTGGAATTTTTCGGAAAAGAAATTTTAAATGAAGACGGCACTATAAAAAGAAAAAAACTTGGTAAAATTGTATTTGCCGATACAGAAAAGCTTTCTGTTCTAAATAGTATTACTCATCCTAAGATAATTGAGGAGATAGAAAAAAAATTAAAGGAATGCCGTGAAAGGGATGAAAAAGTAGTAGTCATAGATGCAGCGCTCTTAATAGAACTCGGTCTTTATAAATTGGCTGATGAGGTTTGGCTGGTAGTCGTTGATGAAAAAACACAGCTTGAAAGGCTTTTAAAAAGGGATAGGTTTTTAGAACCAAAGGAAGCTAAGGACAGAATAAGGGCTCAGATGCCACAGGAAGAAAAGAAAAAATATGCTACAAGGATCATAGATAATACGGGGGATTTTTCACACCTTAAAGAACAGATAGAAAAATACTGGAGGGAATTGGTTGAATCGTAAAAGATACTTTAATAGGATGCTGTCTTTGTTAATTATAGCAGGAATTATTGCACTTTTTTTTAATATAACATGGTTTTTAAAGACGATTTATCCTTTAAGGTATGAAAATTATATAGTAAAATATTCCGGGAAATATGATGTTGACCCGTATCTCGTGGCTTCAGTAATAAAAATAGAAAGCAATTTTAATCCCAATGCGGTATCAGAAAAGGGTGCTGTAGGGCTCATGCAGCTTATGCCCGATACCGCGGTTTGGGCTGCAAAGACCATGGGAATAAAAAAGGAAAAGATAGACTTAATGGACCCCGAGACCAATATTATGCTCGGCACATGGTACCTTTCGGATCTTTTAAAGGAATTTGATGGAAATTTAGTCTTGGCACTGGCAGCTTACAACGGAGGGAGGGGCAATGTAAAGGAATGGATTGATAAGGGTTTGATTGACAAAAATTCGGAAGAAAACATCCCTTTTGAAGAGACAAAGTTTTTTGTTATGAGGGTGAAAAAAGCTTATTATTGGTATAAAAAATTGTATAAATTAAAATAAATTTTGGAGGTCATGATATGAAAGAAATTAAAACATTGAAAGATGTAAAGGATTTTGAAGTAGAAAAAGGAAGGCTTTTTTATTCAGCAACTCACGAGGAGATAAAATGCGGTGCCACCACGGATATTTATTTTATAAAAACCATGGAGATTTTAAGACACCTTGGAATAGCAGGAAAAAAAGTTGTTGCTGAGGTTTTTGCGAGGAAAAGCGGAATTTTATGCGGGATTGAGGAGGTTTTAAACCTTTTAAAGGATAAAAATATTGAAATATATTCTATACCGGAAGGAGAAACCTTTGGCCCCAAAGAGACCATATTGAGAATAATCGGTCCTTATGAAGAGTTCGGAATATATGAAACAGCCCTTTTAGGAATCCTTGCCCAGTCCAGCGGTTGGGCTACAGCTGCGAGGGAGTGCAGAGAAGCGGCAAAGGACAAAATTTTTATTTGTTTTGGTGCAAGACACGTCCACCCTGCAGTTGCTCCAGTAATGGAGAGGGCGGCTATAGTAGGAGGAGCCAGCAATGCCAGCTGCATTTTGGCTGCAAAGATTCTCGGAAGACAGCCATCGGGCACAATTCCCCACGCTGCAATCCTGATTGCGGGTGATACTGTAACGGTAGCAAAGGTGTATGACGAGATAATGCCTCCCGATTCACCGAGAATTATCCTTGTGGATACTTTCAAGGATGAAGCGGAAGAAGCATTGAATGTGGCAGAAGCTTTGGGAAGCGCCCTCGAAGGTGTAAGATTGGATACTCCAAGCGAAAGAGGAGGAGTAACAAAGGAACTGGTATATGAAGTAAGGCAGAGGCTGAATCAAAAGGGCTATAACCATGTGAAGATTTTCGTCTCCGGAGGCCTTACACCAGAGAAGATAAAAGAGCTGTCGGAAGCTGGGGCGGATGCCTTCGGTGTTGGAAGTTATATCTCAGGCGCTTCACCCATTGATATGACTATGGATATAAAGATGGTCGACGGAGTGCCTGTTGCAAAAAGAGGAAGAATTCCGGGGTTAATTGAAAATGAAAAGTTAATAAGGTTAAAATAAATTTATAATTCGGGAAACCAAAGGGCTATTTCCCTTCTTGCACTTTCTGGACTGTCGGAAGCGTGCACCAGGTTTTCCTGAGTGGTTAGGGCAAAATCTCCCCTTATGGTTCCGGGAAGGGCATCTTCTACCTTGGTAGCTCCGTTTAACATCCTCACAAGTTTTATTGCATTCGGCCCTTCTAAAACCATTGCTACTACCGGCCCTGATGTGATAAATCTTATGAGTTCACCGTAAAAGGGTTTTTGCCTGTGTTCCTCGTAGTGTCTTTCGGCAAGCTCAAGGGGTACATCGAGCATTTTCAGAGCAAGGATTTTAAATCCTTTTTGTTCGTACCGCTGAATAATGCTTCCAATAAGGCCCCGCTTAACCGCGTCGGGTTTAATCAGCACAAAGGTTTTTTCCATGAAAACCTTCCTTTCTAATATTGTATGTTTAGTTAGATTTTACAAAAAATTTTAAAATACTTCAAGGAAGAAGGAAGATTATGTTTAAGGACAGGATTGATGCGGGAAAAAGGCTTTCGAAACTGCTCTCAGATTACAGAGAGGACAAAAATGCGGTGATTTTTGCAATACCGAGGGGCGGAGTCGTAGTTGGCGGTGCGGTTGCAGAGGAGCTTTCCCTGTGTCTTGACGTGGTCGTTACAAAGAAAATAGGGGCACCCTTCAATGAAGAATTTGCCGTGGGAGCAGTAGCACCGGACGGTACGCTTTTTATATACGAAGAGGCTGTCGCAAGATACAGAATAAAAAAGACGTATTTAGAAAAAGAAGCGAAATCTAAATTAGAAGAAATAAGAGAGAGGCTCATAAAATTTAGAGGAAAAGATTTTTACGAATCCTTAGAGGGTAAAAAAGCGATAGTGGTAGATGACGGCATTGCTACCGGTTTTACGGTAAAGGCTGCTGTGGATTTTTTGAAAAAACTTAATGCTGACAAAATAATTGTGGCGGTGCCGGTCATAGCACCCGATTCTGTGTATGAATTTAAAAAGATATGTAATGAACTTTACTATATTTATTCAGAAGAACCCTTTTATGCAGTCGGCCAGTTTTACGAGGATTTTTCACAGGTAGAGGATGAAGAAGTAATAGGGATTTTAAAAAAATACGGAAAAGAGGTATAGAAAATGTCTTTAACTTTAAAAGCAATTATTATGGGAATTGTTGAAGGACTTACGGAATTTTTGCCCGTTTCTTCTACGGGACACCTTATAATAGCCGGAGACTTTTTAGGTTTTAAAGGTACGAGGTTTCATGTCACCTTTGAAATAGTGATCCAACTTGGAGCAATTTTGGCGGTGGTTTTTTATTACAGGAAAAAAATCATACATTCCCTGCTAAACTTAGCCCCTGGGAAAAGCGGCTTTCGGCTGTGGTCTAATATATTGGTAGCATTCATTCCTTCCGCTTTAATAGGAGTGTTTTTTAACGATTATATAGAAACCTATCTTTTTTCATCCTTTACAGTGGCTATTGCTTTAGTATTGGGTGGAATATTGATGATTCTTGCGGAGAATACCTTCGGGAGGCACGGCCTTAATGAAATAGAAAAAGCAAGTTTCGGGCAATCCCTTTTAATAGGCATAGCCCAGTGCCTTGCACTTTTTCCGGGGATGTCCCGCTCTGCTTCTACCATAATGGGAGGGCTTGCAGCCGGTTTTTCCCTTAGAGGAGCTGCCGAGTTTTCCTTTTTCCTCGCAATTCCTACAATGATTGGAGCATCAATTTTTTCCCTTTTAAAGGGAATAGACGCAATGGGAGCTTTGGAGTGGCAGGCCCTTGGGGTGGGATTCATTGTATCTTTTATCGTAGCCCTTATTGCTATTGACAAATTCTTATCCTACGTTTCAAACCGTTCTTTAAAACCCTTTGCCTATTATAGGATTGTATTTGGAATTATAATGATGTTTTTAGTGTTGGGTGGTTTTTTGAGGTGAAAAGAAAAATTTTATTATGTTGTGAAGCAATTAAAGCCCTCTATAGTAGGATTACCGCTATTGTAGGGGGTTATTTTTGTGGAAAAAATTTTTTAAAAGGTGGTAAAAATGATAGTATTTGATCTTATTTACAATTTATTGAATAAATTGGGGCTTTTTATAATTATAATTTACCTTTTATCAATGTCAAAAACCTTTACAAAATTAATCACTCAAAACGAAAATTCTTTGTTTAAATATATTATTAAAGCGTTTAACAACTTTTCTACCGCCTGATGACACATAAAAATGCAGTAATTGTATCGTCCAGCTTTAAGCATGGCTTTTGCGGTCTCAAAATCGTAGTCGGAACTTTCGATCCAATCCAAGATTTCTCTGCGCATTGAAACAAACATCTCCTTTAAACCTATTTTAATATAATTATAGCAAAGAACTTTGTAAAATAGATATAGTAGAAATAAAATGGTATAATTTTATCAATGAAAAATATTTTTAAATTAAATTACGAGGTGAAGCTGAGGATGATAATCAATGAGTACAAAGTAGGCCGAGAATTCATGGGAAGGCTGGAGCACGGAAGCGATCTTTTAAAATCTCTTCTTTCAATTGTTCAGGAAAAGGATATTAATGCTGGCGTAGTTGAGGTAATTGGTGCCTGCAAAAGGTCTGTTGTAGCAATATACGACCAGGAGAAAAAAGTATACAATAATGTGGTCTTAGATAAACCCTTAGAGATTGTAAGCTGTACCGGCAACATATCGAAACTAAACGGAAAACCGATGATACACCTTCACATAGTATTATCCGACCACGAAGGAAAAGCGTTCGGAGGACACGTGATAGAAGGAACCGAGGTTTTTGCGGGAGAATTTTACATTAGAGAGCTTCTGGGTCCAACCCTTGAAAGAAAGCACGACGAGGTTACGGGGCTTAATCTCTGGGCATAAAATAGAGTAATTTGCGATGATCAGAAAAGCAGATGAAATAGCGATTTTAGGGCATTCAAAAAAACAATTTCTCCCATAAAAAAGCGGAAAATCGAGGTTTCCATAATAATAAATATATGAAATATCAAAAA
>Ga0207432_10163_pt1 | contig 20658 bp, 20 predicted proteins | sample YelNatsi2bottle7_FD_187543 | JGI IMG/M metagenome (GOLD analysis project Ga0207432, IMG submission 187543) | Hot spring thermophilic microbial communities from Obsidian Pool, Yellowstone National Park, USA - site 2 bottle 7 (SPAdes) (version 2) | ecosystem: Environmental > Aquatic > Thermal... | reverse complement strand
AGGGACAAAACGGCCCTGGAAAGGGCAAAAATTTCTTTGTATTTATAAAATATTTATCAAAAATGCTTGTAAAAATACTCAAACCCCACTTTTCGTTTTTTGAAAAGTGGGGTTTGTCGACGGTCTGTAAGCTCCAAGCATAGGCTTGGAGCTTTCAAAATTCGAAGGGTTTACAAATTATTTGTTTAATTTTTGTATCAAATATAGAAGCGGCATGGGAAGGTCTTATTATAATTGCCGTATCTGCCCCTTCTTCTGTTCCACCTATTGCAATTACGTCTTCTCCATAAGGGATAAGTCCTGCATCAAGGGCCATAACAGATATTTCTACTGCAACCTTAACTCCTTGTCCAAGCATTCTTAAAGTATGGGCCATTATTTCAACTGGATATATTCCCGAGAATTTTCTTGAAATTCCTCTTTCAGCTCCAGATAAAACATGGGTTCCTGTATATACTTTAAAACCTAGTTTTGTAAGTTCATCTATTGTATTTTTATCAATTTCCATAACTCCTGGTTTTTCAAATCCATTGACGTGGGTTACAACTATCACGTTTTTTCCACATCCGGCTAGAAATTTTGCAGTATATCCAGAGCAGGACGCAACGACTATATATTCTATTCCGTGTTCTTCTGCAGCCTTTAAGGCAAGTTCTATGGTTTTTGCGGTATTTTGTTTTCCAGGATTTTCAAAATACATTTTATCACCTCCTAAAGTTATATTATAATAATATTAGAATTTTTAAAAGAAAGGTAAGGGGATAATATGAAACTTTTTTTACTTTGTTTGGCGGGTTTTATTTCGGCTTTTGTGGATTCAATAGCAGGGGGAGGAGGTCTTATATCGGTTCCTGCCTTCATGCTTTTTGGGCTTTCACCCCATATGGTGCTTGGAACTAATAAATTTTCAGCAACTACAGCATCCTTTACAAGCTCAATAAAATATATAAAATCAGGAACAACTAATAAGGAACTTTTAAAATATCTAGGGCCTATGTCCTTTTTAGGAGCAATAGTAGGGGTAAACTTAGTTTTAAAAATAAACCAAAAGTATTTATATGCTTTAGTTTTAATTCTTATATTATTTGTTGGGCTTTATACTTTATTTTCAAAAAGAATAGGAGAGGAAGATAATTTTAAAGGTCTTAATAATAAAAATATAGCCCTTGGAATGATTTTTGCTTTTTTAATAGGATTATATGATGGATTTTTTGGCCCAGGAACAGGATCTTTTTTGATTTTTGGGCTTATAAAGATATATGGTTTTAATTTTCTAAATGCCGCTGGTAATGGAAGGGTTTTAAATTTTTTAAGCAATTTAGCATCACTTTTTATGTTTGCTTTGAAGGGAATGATAAATTATAAAATTGCCATTTTAGTTGCACTTTTTATGATAATAGGAGCAAGGTTAGGAACTAAAGCAGCCCTTTATAAAGGGGTTAAGTTTATAAAGCCTATCTTTGTTACTATGTCAATTTTAGTTGCATTAAGGATGCTTTACAACTTTGTAAAATAATTCCTATTTATATTATAGACAAAAACTATTTGAATATATGGTTGAATTTGGTATAATCTTAATAAATACAGAATATATTATAGGCATTCCTCTTATAACCTGCATTGCAGGTTATAAAAAAAAGAGGTGAAATGCCGTGAATGTCTTGCGCGGTAAAATTGAATTTTTAAGAAAAAAAATGATTAAAAAAATTGAGGAAAAAAATTCGATGACAGACGAGGAGGTTGTAAAAATTAGTCAAGATCTAGACAAGCTTATAGTAAAATATGAAAGATTATTAGGGAAGATAAATAGGGGATAGTCCCTATTTTTTCCATGTTAATTTAATTGACATTTTTAAATAATTAATTATAATAAAATTGTAGGGTATGCACCCGTAGCTCAGCAGGATAGAGCAACGGTTTCCTAAACCGTGTGTCGGAGGTTCGAATCCTCTCGGGTGCACCAAAAGGTGGCGGAAATTTCCGGCACCTTTTATTATTTTATTTGTGGTGATTTTATGATGCACGAATATTATATGAGGATTGCACTAAAAGAGGCTGAAAAATCCTTGCTTGTTGATGAAGTTCCTGTTGGAGCTATAATAGTTAAAGATGGGAAAATAATCGCAAGGGCGCATAATTTAAGGGAAACATTAAAGGATGCAACAGCCCATGCAGAAATATTAGCTATAAATGAAGCCTGCAGAGTTCTTGGAGGCTGGAGGCTTATAGATTGCATTATGTATGTTACCCTAGAGCCTTGTCCTATGTGTGCAGGAGCCATTGTTAATTCTAGAATAAAAACTTTAGTCTTTGGAGCTAGTGATCCTAAGTCTGGTGCCTGTGGAAGCATATATAATATAGTAAACGATGAGAGATTAAACCATAGAGTTGAAGTTATAGGTGGGGTTTTAAGGCAAGAGTGTGGCGATATTTTAAAGAATTTTTTTAAAAATAAAAGAAAAAGAGATTGATATTTGGTGTTAAAAATTGTAATATATATTTAGCGTGGAGAGATGGCCGAGTGGTCTAAGGCACTTGACTCGAAATCAAGCGTGGGGGTAACCCCACCGTGGGTTCGAATCCCACTCTCTCCGCCAAATCCGGCAAAAGCCGGATTATTTATTAATTGAGGTTGGGGATGGATATGGCTGTTGATATTGTTAAAAAAAATATTTTGCTTGTGGATGATTCTAATTTGATACAGGTTACAATAAAGGAAATACTAGAAATGGAAGGATATTCAGTTGATACAGCTTCTACTTTTGATGAAGGAATAAACATTATAAAGAATAAAGGGAAATTATTTAATCTTATTATTTTAGATATTCATCTTCCGGATAATAATGGACTTTGTTTTATTGACCTTTTGAGAAATTCAGATGAATTAAAAGCCTATAAAAATATTCCTATTATGATTTTGTCATCAGATTCAACAGTAGCTACGGTAAAAAAAGCAATAGAAAAAGGAGCAAATGATTATTTAAATAAGCCTTTTAGTACTTATGAGCTTTTAAAAAGGATAAAGAAGTTGCTTAATGAAAATAAAGAAGGAAATTATGATAGATTAATTGAGATCTTACAGGAGGAAATTGAAAGGGCAAACAGAGGAAACTACAGTTTAAGCCTTATTATTTTAAGCAAAGAAAGTCAAGATAACTTAAAGATAAAAAACATAGTAGAAGATATATCAAAAATTTTAAGAAAAATTGATACACTTTTAGAGCTTGGGCCTTCAGCGTTTTGTATTGTTCTTCCCTTTACAAAAGAAGAAGGAGCAAGGGTTGTTTTAGAAAAAATAAAGGATAAGCTTTTTGGAAGATGGTATATAGGAATAAGTGAATATCCAAAAGAAGCAAAAAGTGCAGAAGAATTGTGTAAAAAAGCAAAAGAAAAGATTACTAAAGAAATTACACAAAATGATTAATTTATACATAAATTGTTATTGAATGTTTAGAACAAATGTAGTATAATTTATAATTGCAACGTGGAGAGATGTCCGAGTGGTCGAAGGAGCACGACTGGAAATCGTGTGAACCCCCCAAAGGGGTTCCGCGGGTTCGAATCCCGCTCTCTCCGCCATGGCCGTGCTAGACGGGGAGGTAGCGGTGCCCTGTACCTGCAATCCGCTATAGCAGGGTCGAATTCCTTGCTGAGGTACCTGCCTGTAGGGACTGCCCCTGGTAAGTGGTGTTGATAATCGGGTCCTATGCAACAGAAACCTGTGAACCCCGCCAGGTCCGGAAGGAAGCAACGGTAAGCAGGCCCTTCTGTGTGCCATAGGGTAGCCTGATTGGAGCTAACTGCCAGGGTAACGCCTGTAGGTTTATATCGAGGCAAGGTGCACGGCCTTAAAGATCTGGTTTTCCAGGTCTTTTTTTGTATATAGACAAAAAGCTGGTGCTAAGTCACCAGCTTAATTTTTAAAGGAGCTGATTTTATGAGAATTGCTCTTTATAGAGAATGGAGGCCTAAAAATTTTGATGAGGTTGTTGGCCAAGAACCTATAGTAAAAACGTTAAAAAATCAAATAAAAACAGGAAGAATAGCCCATGCCTATTTGTTTTCAGGAACAAGGGGAACAGGAAAAACTTCAACAGCTAGGATATTTGCAAAAGCAATAAATTGTTTAGATCCTGTTGATGGGAATCCCTGTAATAGATGTGAAATATGTGAGGGGATAAACAAAGGGACTTTACTTGACTTTATTGAAATAGATGCAGCTTCTAATAACAGGGTAGAAAATGCAAGGGATTTAATTGATACGGTATCAATTCCGCCTTCAAAGGCTAAATATAAAGTGTATATAATAGATGAGGTTCATATGCTTTCAACTCATGCTTTTAATGCCCTTTTAAAGACATTAGAGGAACCTCCTGAATATGCCATATTTATTTTAGCTACAACAGATCCCCAAAAGGTCCCTGTAACTATACTTTCAAGATGTCAAAGGTTTAATTTTAAAAGAATAAAAAATAGCGATATTAAAGAGAGATTAAAGCTTATATTAAACCAGTTAAACATTGAAGCAGAGGAAAAGGTTTTGGATCTTATTTCTTTTTACTCAGATGGGGCATTAAGAGATGCTTTGTCTTTGCTTGATCAATTAATATCCATGATAGATGGGAAACTTAATTATGAAGATGTTATATCTATACTAGGATTGACCTCAAGGGATAGTATATTTAAACTTGTGGACATGATGATTGAAAAGGATGTCCAAAATTCCCTTAAGTTTGTAGAAAATATTTTATTAGAAGGAAAAGATGTGAATAATTTTATAGAAGAGATAATATCTCATCTTAGAAATCTTCTTATGATAAAGGTTTCAAAGAACCCCTTTGAAATAATAGATGCAGGGGTCGATTATATAAATCAACTAAAGGTTCAGGCAGGAAAAATTTCAAGCGAAGAGATAATGAGGGGAATAAATATATTTATAGAGGCTGAAAACGATGCAAAAACCTTTATGCAGCCAAGAATTGCCCTTGAGATGGCTGTTATTAAGTTTTGTAGGATAGAATATGATACTTCCATTGAAGTTATTTTAAATAGGTTAAACAGGCTTGAAGATATGATAAAGTCGGGAAATATAAGTATAAAAGAGGCTGTTAAAGAGAAAAAGGATTTGGAAAAAGAAAAGAAAATTGAAGAGGAAGAAGAAATTATAAATACTGATGTTACACTAGATGAAGCTAGGATAGCATGGCAGGATGTTTTAAATTATTTAAAGATTAATAAAAAAATGACCCTTGCCTCTTTGCTTAATCTAGGGGATATAACAGATGTAAAAAATGGAACAATAACCATTACTTTTGAAGAAAAATACGCTTTTTCAAAGAGGAAAATTGAAGAGGGAGATAACAAAAAGTTTGTAGTTGAAGCTTTTTCTAAGGTTCTTAAAAAGCCAGTAAAAATAAAAATAGAGGTTGAAAATCAAAAAAATGATATAGAAGAAGTTATAGATAAGGCAAAAAAAATATTCGGTGAAGACTTAGTGGAAGTAGTTGATGAATAAGTTGCAAAGCTTGTAAAATTCATGTTATAATTTTTTACATCTGGTTTTAGCATATAATAGAATAGAGTAAATTAAGGAGGGTTTAATATGTTTAAAGGTGGAATGCCACCAATGGGGGGCGGACTTAATAATTTATTAAAGCAAGTTCAAAAGGTACAAAAGCAAATTGAAGAATATCAAGAAAAGTTAACCCAAAGAACTTTTGAAGCTTCTGCGGGTGGAGGCGCCGTAACTGCTGTAGTTAATGGAAAAAAACAGCTTGTTGAAATAAAGATTAAAAAGGAAGTTGTAGATCCAGAGGACATTGAAATGCTTCAAGATTTAATAATTGCTGCAGTTAATGAGGCTGCAAATAAGGCAGAAGAAACAATAACAAATGAAATGGCAAACCTTACAGGTGGTTTACAGATGCCGGGCCTTTTTTAATGTGAGGTGATTTTTTTGCTTTTTTATCCTCAATCCCTCTTAAAACTTATAGAGGAGTTTTCTAAATTTCCTGGAATTGGACCTAAAACAGCTCAAAGGCTTGCTTTTTATGTTTTAAACATGGATGAGAAGGAAGTTGAAGCTTTTTCAAAGGCTTTGCTTGATGTAAAAAAGAATATAAAGTATTGTTCGGTTTGTGGTAATTTAACAGATACGGATCCTTGTTTAATATGTAAAAACCAAGAAAGGGATAAAAGTATAATTTGCGTTGTTGAAGAACCAAAAGATGTAGTTGCCATGGAAAAAACAAGGGAGTTTTTTGGAATATATCATGTGCTTCATGGCGCCATATCTCCTCTTGGAGGGGTTGGGCCTGATGATATTAGAATAAAGGAACTTTTACAAAGAATAACGCCAGAGGTTAAAGAGGTAATTCTTGCAACAAACCCCAATGTTGAAGGTGAAGCAACGGCTATGTATATAGCAAGGCTTTTAAAACCTTTAGGGATAAAGGTTACAAGAATAGCCCATGGAATTCCGGTTGGTGGAGACTTAGAATATGCTGACGAAGTAACTTTAAGCAAAGCTTTAGAAGGAAGAAGGGAATTATAAAATACTGTTCTTTGTTGTCTTCCTCAAAAAAACTCCTTCAATTCCAATTAAATTCCTTCAAAAGAAAATAAAGTCGTTCAAAAGGGAAGAGTAAATTTAAGGCTCTTCCTTTTAGTATAATTTTAGGATTTCAGGAGAATAGGAAGATAGGGTGTTAGGGTATGGAGTTTTTTAGGGTTTAAGTTATATAGGATTATAGTTGATAAAGAGGATTGATTTGGAATTAGAAATGAGGGAAATCAAGTGTTAAGGAAATAGGGATTTGATAGAGAAAAAATATGATTAAATATCAGAAAAAGATATACCCCTATCTTATTAAAATCCTATTCCCTTATAAATCCTATAACCCTAAAAAACTAATCCCTTACCCACCCTAAATTTTGAACAACTTTATTTTCTTTTTCGATATATTAATTTGGAAAATAAAGGATAAAAATTGGAAATTTTTTTAAGAATTTTGAAGGAGTTTTTTTACTGGTATTATATGGGAGGTAGATTTTTCAAAGGTTTTAAAGGGGTGGTTTTGAAGGAGTTTTTTTGACGATAACATAGTAGGAAATAGGATTTTAGGAAATAGGAATTTAAAAATTTTAAAGTTAGTATTTTGAGTTCAAAAAAACATAGTATTTACAAGTTAAATTTATGGTATCAAATAAAAGAAAAAATATATGTTGTTATTATTAATATTAAAAATACTAATTAAATGTATTTAAATATGTTTATATTGTTTATAATAGTAAAATAAAAAATCATAAGAATATGCTCATAGCAACTATAATGTTTATCAAGAGATCAAATTGAATTATTGTAATTTTAATGTAGGATTTTTGCATTTTTTGTAATTAAGTTTACTTTAACTATATTCAATTTTGTCAAAATAATGTAAAATTAATTATAAGTTGTGAAAATATTAAAAAGGGGGATAAGCTGTGTTGCTTTCTAAAAGTGAAAAGGCGATCTTTAGGTTGATTTCTGAAAAAGCAGAGATAGTTTTTTACAATCCTTCTCCATTATATAGTTACTGTGATATCATTGAAGGTTGTTTAGTTAAAAATCCTTTTAATGGTGAATATAAAAAAATGTCTGCTGTTGATAATAATACGTGGAGAGGATTTAGAGGATTTCATCCAAAAGAAGTTTTCATAGGTTATTTTTAAAAAACAAGACACAAATAATAAATAATTTGAAAAATATTAATAGTGAAAAAGAGTTAGATGATTTTGAAGATGTAATTTGCAGTGATATTAGAAAAATTTTTATTGAGACACAAGGTAGAATAGATTCTTATAATAAGATTAGAAAACCTGTAGATTTGTATATAGAAAATATTGTGTGCATGAGTCAAGAATTATCGGAAGTTAGAAACAAATTAGTTGAATTTTTATTTTTACCTTTAGATAGTCAAATTTTAGGTTCATATTGTATTTTTAGTGATTCTCAATTAAGAGCTCTTGGAGTAAGGAGAAGTGGTGGGTTTGGGAATATAGTTAGCAGAAATACATATTTTGAGTTGCAGAAAATTATAAAAAGCAGAGCGAAGGAAATTTCAAACGAGTTAAGTATAAAGTTTGATAGGATATATTTTGATTTATTGTGGAATGAAAGATTTCTGAAAAAAGGAAATAATTTATTTGAAACAAGTTTTAAGCAAGACATTTAATAGAATTAGAAAGTAAATGATATAGCATTAGTAGATTGAAGAAATTTAGTTTTAAATAGTATTTAAATGTTTTGCTATGAGGAGGTTTTATTATGGTAAATTTAAAAATAGCAGAAGATGTTGTAGTTGATGATAAAGAAAAAGCTGAATTGATTAAGGAATTTATAAAATTAATAGGTAAATTAGAAGAAAATGATGAGTTTTTATTTTCAATGGAATACAACGATGAAAAAATTTTTTATTTAGTAGAAAAAGAAGGGAATATGTTTACAATACAAACGAGATTAGATGAAAGACATGTGATTTAAATATATGGAGTTGGGTAGGAATGTGGAATAGCAATTACTCTTGAAAATTGGGTTGTCTCATATTAAAATGTTATTTTAGATAATAACCTATACAAAAGGAAATATAAAAATATGCCCCAATTCTTTACTTGTTAGTTTAGTTGAGTAGGTGTCCCTCAGCCCTACTAAATTTTTTTATCTGCATTAAAATATGTGTTTATAAATAAAGCAAAGGAAATATTATATAAAATATAAATAAAAAATAAATATAGAAATATAGGTTGTGAGTTTGAAAATAAGGAAAATATTTAAAGTGAGGGGTTATATTATGCAAATTGTAGCCTTAACAGGTGCAGGAATATCAAAAGCAAGTGGCATTCCAACATTTAATGAAATGGGAAACTTAAGAGAAAAGCTGAGCAGATCATTTTTCCAAAATAACCCTGAAGAGTTTTATAAAATATTAATTGAATTGAAAGAAAAAATAGAAAGAGCAGAGCCTAACCCTGCTCATATTGCACTTGCAAAATATAATGTTCCAATTGTTACAATGAATATTGATGGACTGCATAAAAGAGCTGGTAGTAAAAATATTATTGAAATCCATGGAAACTTAGAATATGTTAAATGTCCTAACTGCAATGAATTATATGATTTTGATGTAGTTAAAGAGACAATTTATTGTAAAAAGTGCAGAGGACTACTTCAACCCAATATAGTTCTTTATGGTGATATAATACCTTTATATTTTAATGCAATAGACCTTATAGGTTCAGCCGATGAACTGCTTGTAGTTGGGACATCATTCTATACATCAACTGCGATTGATCTTGTTAACAGGGCAAAATTTGCAGGTATTAAAGTGACAATGATCAATGAAAATGCAGAGGAGAATGTCCCTAAATATCTTAAAAAGCTAATTAAATAGTAAATTATTTCATACCAAAGTTCACCAGTTTCATAGTAAAGCTTGCCATTAACAAAATATCTTGGGCCATAATAATGTCTTGATTCTAAATTGTATTCACCTTCAAATTTTAGAATCCTATTTTTTGTTTAACGATTTTTTAATTTCGTCAGCCTTTTCTTTTTCACCAATTCTTAAATAAGCTTCAGCAAGGAGTTCTTTACATTCTCTTGCTGATTCTTCCAATTCTTCATCAAATAAATTTAAAGCCCATTCATAACATTTTATTGCTTGGTGATATTGATGTTTTGAAAAATGAATGTCACCTTTTAGTTTAAAATTAATTCCTCTTTCAGGATTTTCAATTATTGCATTATTAATTTCTTTTAAGGCCTTATCTTGCCTACCTTGATATAGCAAGAGGGAAGATAAATTGTAGTATATATATTCATCATTTGGATTTATTTCAAGCCCTTTTTTTATAATATTCAATAGCCTCTTTTATAAGTCCTCTATCAGCACAGAACACACCCATATTAAGATATGGATCAGAGGAATTTGGCATAAGTTCAGCTAAGTTTTTATAACACTCAAGGCATTTATCGAATCTATCCATTGAATCAAATAAAAGAGCCAAATCTTCCCATAGGTAAATATATTTTTTAGAAAATGCACTTGGCATTTTTTCTTTAACATCTAATAAAATTGAAAAAAGCTCATCAGCATATCTTTCAGGATTGTAGCCGTTTATTACTTCTAAGACTCGAGCAAGTCTTTTTCGATATCTTATTTTATCAGGCAAAGGGATGTTTTCTCCTAATTTTTCTTTTGGAATATACTCAAGAGTCCAGTAGTATTTTTCCTTCCGATATTGTTATTTCTAAATTCTATACAAAGCCAAATGCCTTTGATATATTTATACTGGTATACCATATAAATGCTTATAATTCCGTTTAAGAAAACCCCAGCTTGAGTCCAAGGTTTAGGTTCATAGCCAATGTTGCCAATATATCCATTATAGAATGTATTGTAGAACTTATAATAAGGATTACCTTTTCTTGGAGGTTCAATCATTTTGATAAAATTATTTAGCCCTTCGAGGATTCTTTCACGTTCCTTCTTTTTTAGTTTTGCTTGATTTAAGAAAGTGTCAATGTTTAAGAGCTTGATCAAAAATTCATCTCGTTCTTCCGTTGAATCAAATTTAATGACTACTTTTAACTTTGATATAGCAATTCCCCCTTTCTATATAAATATATACACGACCATTATTGAATTGGTTACGCTAAATGCTTATTTAGTAATTTTATGTAAATTATTGAAATATTTTTTGAATTATATGTATTATTTTATTGTAAAATGTATAACTGGGGGGATGAATATGCCTAAGTTAACTAAAGCAGATTTTTATTATGGTTCTCTACTATCTTTAATGCTATCTAATGGTGTAAAACCTGCATTGTTTGAAGAAAATGAAGATAGAAGGATTTATTCGTTTGCAACAAATAAAGGAGATTATTTACTATACATGAAATATGTATCATCTCCAACAAAAAGAGAAAATAAAGATGTTCAACTTTGGCAATTTGATTTTAGCGAAGATGAAGTGCATAGAATTAAAGAACTTAAGGAGAAAGAACAAGGTAAAGAATTATTATTTGCTTTAATATGTGGCAAACAAGAATTAAAAGATAGTGAAATTGCTGTATTAAAATTTGATGAGGTAATCGACTGCTTAGGAATAAATATTGATAAAAATATAAATGAAAGTTTTAGAATTTCTATTAGATATGAAAAAAACGCAAAAGGGTTAAGAGTGTATGGAAATGGAAGAGATGAAAAAATAAATGGCAAAGACAATACGATAAGGATTGAAAGGGATAGAATATTGGAAATTTAAGTTATAAAGGGAATGGTGTAAATATATTTTTGAAAGTATTTAGGGAAAATTTTAAATTTATTCTTTTTTATTTTATGTAAAGATTAAGGATAAATAGTTTTTATAATATTAACAAGTAAAAATTATGAAGTAAAAGAAGGAATTAGGTTTTTTGTGTCGAAAAATTAATAATTGGTGAGATATTAACAAATAAGGAGGGCAGAAGATGAAAAGATTTACACTTTTTATTTTAACCTTATCCTTAATCCTAAATCCTTTTATCCTAACAAAAACTAATGCCTCATCAACTTACAAAATTTACATCAACAATTCAAAAACTAATATTCAAACAACTACACAACAAGGTTTAATATTTGTTAGTGAAGATTTAATTAGACAAATGGGTGATAGCATTAGTAGACAAGGTAATAGTGTTATAGTAAAGAAAAGTAATAAGGAATTAAGGTTTACAGTAGGTAAAAATAGTTATACTATTAATGGAAAACAAAAATTAATTTCTTCTAAAAAAGTATATCCTAAAACAATACAAAACAAAGTATTTTTACCATTGTCAGTTTTACAGAATGAATTAGGATATAAAGTTCAAATAAAAGGCAGAAATATTTATATAACTAAACCTACAACTAATTCTACTAATAACACTAAAACCAACTATAACACTAATTCCGTAAACAATCCTAATTTTAAAAATGCTAAATTAACAGGAAATCCTATTTATGATTATTATTTAAGAAAGCCATATAAAGAAGCAGGAAATAGCAAAAGAATGCTTTGGACTAAACTTATGCCAAAACTTGGAATACCACAACCAGGAAACGACAAATTAGATTTAGAAACAGGATGGGTAATGCCATATCTTAACACATTTGCGACAGATAATTGGGAAAAAGATACAGAAACTTTAAAAAATTCATTAGAAATGCATTACTTTGCTCCTGGAGTTGACAAATCTATTGCTTATAGTCCTGATATGATAAATGGCGGATGGGAAGTATTACAATTAAATTATAGCGAAGAATATAAAACATATGGATTGTGGTATAGGTATCCTTATAAAGATGAAACAGATGTTAATGGTTCAGCTATTGCTAAAATGAATTTCATCCACCCACAGATTTTAAGATTCTACTTCCCAACAAAATGGGAACTTATTTGGGACAATGTAGTTGGTAACCATGCAAGTGGAACTCTTGAAAGAGGGGTTATTTACCAATTAGATGGAAGAGAGTTTATAGCAGATTATGATTTACCTGTTTTTATATGGAGTAGAAAAGGTGAACCTATTAATAGAAAAGATCCTGATTTAAGATTTAAGCCTGGATATGATAAAAAGACTATAGTAATAAAATAGGATTATAGGGATTAGTGTTATAGGATAATAAGGTTTTAGGATTATAGGATTGTGATAGTAAAATAGTGTTATAGTAAAAAATTCCCTGTTGAGTTTTAAACTTAACAGGGAATTTGTTTTTTGGAATAGGTATTAGGTATTAGGGATTAGGAATTAGGGGATAGGGAATAGGGATTAAGGATTAAGATTAGGAATTAAGAAATAGGAGTTAGGGAATGTAGATTAGGGGATAGGAATTAGAAATTAGGATATAGAAAATAGGAGTTAGAAAAAAATTAGGGTATATGAAATAGGAGTTAGGCAGGAAGTAGGGAAGGGAAATAACATAATGTTTGTTCGAAATAGCCTTAAAAACGCATTAAAAGGCTTTTAGAGCGAGGGAAATTACAAAAAGGTATTAAGGTATTACCCAGGGTATAAAAGTGGCTCTACGGGCTTTTAAATGAGGTTTAGGGGTATGTGGGAGTTAGGGGTTAAGGGATAAGGTGCAAGCGTATCCTAATTCCTAAATTACTAATTATCCTGTATCCTTAAAAACTATTTTCAGAATTTTCACAACCATTCCAAAAGTGGAAACAAAATACCTATATATATTAGTACTATATATATAACTACAAGTATGTAGTAAAGTATAAATTATAATATATAAGGGGAAATTGTTTGTAATTGTCAAAAAATGTAAAACAACAATTCTTAAAATGTGAAAATATTGTAAACCTACAACCAAAATTTAAAATAGCCTTAAAAACGCATTAAAAGGCTTTTAGAGCGAAGGAAATTGCAAAAAGGTATAAAGGTATTACCCAGGGTGTAAAAGTGGCTCTATGGGCTTTTAAATCAGTTTTAAAGGCATGGGAGAGTTAGGGGTTAAGGTTTTAGGGTTAAGGGTTAAGTATTCTTAATTTCTAAAATCCCCAAATCCTAAATCCCTAAATCCCTAAATCCCTAAAGAAAATTTACTTGTTAAAATTATGGTAAATATTTTTTCTATTAATTCTTTAATTTGTATAATTGAATTATTTAATTGAAAAATTCCTACTTCATAAGAACATTCTATTTCTTTTTTACAATAATTGTCTAAAACTTCTTCTGTGTTAGACTCATTTAATATTTCTAAAAAATCACTCATATTGTTAAACTTTGTAATAATTGTATCTTCAAAATTATTTTTAGTTTCATTGTAATATAGTTTTACTATTTCTTTTTTAACATTATCAGAAAATTTAGGTATAGGTATCTGACAAAAATGTTTGCTCTTAATTTCTTTCATTTTTGAACCCATAGCAATATGACTACAATATTTTCTTATTATACCTGAATTCATAAAACAAATCATAAATAACAATTCTTCTTTTGAATAGTTTTCAACTCTATATATTCCTTGATTATGGTGTCCATCGCCATATAAATTATAATCATAAAATGTGCTAATACCAACATATTCTCCAGTTCCACCTTTAGAAGTTCTGTTTATAATTAACATTGCATCATTTTTAAGATTAAATTGATTTGAAAAATCAATTCTTTCATTGTTTATTATTGTCCCATAATCAGATATGTTTGTTGGAGTAATCCATCTATATTTTGCATTTTCATGAAATACTCTACTTGAAGGAGTATTGCCTATCTTTATTTTGCTTTCTTCTATAAAGCTATAACCAAATTTATAATTTTTTATTAAGTAGTCTATTTCTTTAAACCCTTTACTATATAATTTAGTATCCAACCTCTTTTCTTTTAAAAGAGTTTGTAGATTAGGGAAAGAGTACTTAAATGTGTTATTAGGATTCTGATTTTTATACAATTCTTCTTCTATTTTTAAAGATATTTTAGAAAATTTTTCCTTAATTATTTTTTCTTTCTCGACTAAAAGTTTTGTTAACATCTCAACAAAATTAATTATGTTTTTATTTAATTTATCATCTTTGAAATTAGGAAAGGGAATCAAAAAATCAAAAACAATATCTTTTCCATGTTTAATAGTTGCACCTTTTGGAATTAATGAATCAATTTGCTTTTTGTAATGTGGAGTTTTAGTATATGCTAAAACATAATATTTGTAGTTTTTTAATTTTATATTATATATTCCACCACTAATCATGCAATTGTTTAAGTCTTTTTCCAATATTGCTGTTTCACCAACATTAGCATCCTTTACAATTAAAATGTTCCCTTCTTTTAAATTTTGTTTTTTATATGCATGTGGGTGCATAGGAATAATACTTTCATTGTCTTCTACAAGCAACAATGAATTAGGTTGAATAGCTCTTGTTCGTATAAAAAAGTAATTAGATTTTTCAATATATGATTTAGAGCCTATTTCTTCACCTTTTGTTGAATTTTCTACTAAATCTTTCAAAGGAACAAATTTTATGAAGTTATAATTGTTATTTTTATTGTTTAACATAGCAGGGGATAATATAGAATTGTTATCTAAAATATCTTTAATTGATATTGTTTTATTCATATTTTCAAATAGCCAGCATAGTATGAACTACTTCCACTTATAGAAGTGGTGGTTTCGTGGTCAATACTCAAATCGGAGCAAGTTATCCCACACTCAAAGTACTGTTCCTTCCCCAGATGTACCATTTACATGGCTAAATTTTAGACTATACTGGCTATATTCACCTCCTTGAGAAAAATTACAAAAACAATTTTTGTAGGGTTTCTTCTTGTGTTAAAGCCCATTGTTTAAAATCTTTAATAATTTCAGTAAAGTCTTCATTAATAACTGGATTACCTTCTTTGTCTTGCATAATTTCTAATGTATTGCAATCAATTTTATATACAGGTTCAAAATATTTAATTCTCTTTTTTGTTTTTACTTCATAGCCAATATTTTTTATATCTTTTACAAATACTTCGTAATTATTTTGTTTTAATTTTTCAAGTTCGTCATTTGAAGGTTTGTAAGCTACAATTAAGGTAGTATTAACTCCTGTATCTGCAAAAACATTAGCAGGTAAATCAAACAGAGCAACAATTCTCATTCTTTCTAACAACCAATTTCTAACAGGTTGCCAACGTTCTATTGAAGCTATAGAGTTGGAGATTACAATACCCATTCTACCATTTTCTTTTAATATTCTGTATGCATTTTCCAAGAAGATAACTCCAAGGTCTATCCAATCACCTATTTTAGCAATATTCCATAATTCGTACATTTCGGCAATTTTTATTTCATTCCCTTTTGGTTGCCACTTTCTATTTTCTCCAAAAGGTGGATTTGTTAATACAACATCAAATTTTAAAAGTTCGGTATCATCATCCCAATTATCCCAATTACCGTTTTTATGCTTTTCGGGGATTAGTTTTACAGGACTGCCGTTAATTGAAATTTTATGAGTTATTGAACCTTTATCTGGCACATGATATATTTTAGCATTTCCATCACCATTTAAGAGCATATTTAGTTGTGATAACATAACCATTTGTGGGTCATTATCTATACCATAGATATTGTTATCATCTATTGAACCTTTACTTTTCACAAAAGCAACTGAAAGGAAGTCAGCAGTTCCAACAGTTGGATCTATAATTCTTTCATTGTTTTTGGGGTTTATAATTTCGACTAAAAAATTAATTATAGGTAGTGGAGTAACAAATTGCCCATTGTATTTTTTAGCAAATTCGTTAGCAAATCTATAGAATACAAGTTGATATAAGTCGGTATTTTGTGATTTTACAAAAGAATAATCTTGAAATTGCTTAACTGTTTCAACTAAAATTTTTACATGTGAAATATTTTTGAAATTAATTTTAGATTCTTTTAATATAGAACGATAGGAAATTTTAGCCTCATTAAACAAATTTTGAATACGATTGATAAATTGTCCTATATTTGGATCATTTAAAGAAGAAAAATTTTCTTCGTTTTGTTCTATATAGAATTTCAAATTATTTGAATTATTTTTTTCGTCAAAAATTTTCAAAGCCAATATTTGAATTAATATTTCATAACCTTGTTGATTTATCATGCTAACACTATCCATTGTCCTTAAAATATTTGACATTGCTTCATTTAACTGCTTTGAGTTTATCCCTGATATTTTATCTAAATTATCAATAGTTCTTGAACTTTTACTTAAAGAATGTGGTTTATTAATTTTGTTTATAATTTCATTAAATGAAGGAATGCAAATATATGGATCCATAAGATTTAAAGACAAATCTTTTGTTGAGCTATCCTCACCTTTTATGTTATATGCTTCGTTGTATCTAATAATTTTTTCATTTTTCTTTTGGAAAATATACAATCTTTCTTTATCATATATAAAACCAATACAATAATTATTATCTGATTCTTTCATTCCAGGTTTAAGTTGATGATTATAAGTAACCTCAATATTTTTAGAATTTTCTCTTTTAAACTCAACAACTCCAATTAGATGTTTTCTTAACCAATCCAATTCATCTGTACTTTTATTAGTATAATACTCCAAATAGTGTTGAAACCAATCTTTATCATCAAAAATTGCTCCATCTAATTTTAAGGGTTTAGAATTCGCATTTCCCTTTGGAAAATAAACTTCAACACCTATATAATCTTTAGCAATTAATCCTGAATTAATAATGGAATAAAAAAATTGCCACTTGTAATACTCTTCTAATTTTTCTCCTTTATCATTTCTTATTTTTACATCTTTAGGTATCACATTTGTATGTATAGGCAAAAAAGATTGCAAAAATTGAGAGTTTTTATAAAGTTCATCAAATTTTTCTTTTGCATTTAAAAAGTTCATTTGTTTACCTCCTTATTACCACAAATGTCTTGATTAAATTATAACATTGTTATATTTAAAGTCAATATTTAAGGGATAAGGGGTAAAGTGTAAAGGATAAGGAGCAAGCATATCCTAATTCCTAAATTCCTAAATTACTAATTATCCTGTATCTTTAAAAACTATTTTCAGAATTTTCACAACTATTCCAAAAACGGAAACAATATAACCTATATATATTAGTACTATATATATAACTACAAGTATGTAGTAAAGTATAAGATATAATATATAAGGGGAAATTGTTTGCAAATGTTAAAAAATGTAAAACAACAAATTTTAAGATATGAAAATAATGTAAACCTACAACCAAAATTTAAAATAGCATTATAAACGCATTAAAAGGCTTTTAGAACATAGAAAATTGCAAAAAGGTAAAAAGGTATTACCCAAGGTGTAAAAGTGGCTCTATGGGCTTTTAAATGAGTTTTAGTGGTATATGGGAATTAGGGGTTAAGGTTTTAGGATTTAGGAATTAGGATTTAGGGTTTAGGGTTTAGGGTTTAGGGTTTAGGGTTAAAGAACAAATCCTAATTCCTAAGTTATGAATTATCCTATGTTATCGAAAAAATTTCAGAAACTTCACAACCATTTCAAAAGCGGAAACAAAATACATATATATATTAGTAGTTTAATTATACTTATATATGCAGTATATTATATATAAGGGGAAAGTTGTTTTTGAAAGTTGGGTTAAGTAAAAGTTAAGTTTAAGGATGCAAAAATTTAAAATATAAGTAAAAAAATTATAATGTATAAGGTTTAATGCTCAGATTAGAAGTTTTAAAAAATAGTGGTTTAAGAATTCTAATAGCATTAACAAGTAAATTTTTACTTAAAAATAATAATGAACGAATTTCAATTTTTACCCTTTACTCTTTACTCTTTACTCTTTACTTCCTATTCCCTATTCCTCTAAAACCCTATATAATGTAATTAAAACAAATACAGGAAGGTGATAAAATGTCTAAACTAAAAAAACTACTTTTAACTGTTATACTATTAACTACATTCCTAATTCCTATTTCACTATATTCAAATAACTGCTATGCAAAAACAAAATATGAAAAAGCAAAAGTAATACGAATAATAGATGGAGATACAATTGAAGTGAGTATTTCAAATAGGAGCTACAAAATAAGGTTAATAGGAATTAACACTCCTGAAAGCACAATTAGACATGAGCCATACGGAAAAGAAGCTTCAAACTATACAAGAAGTAAGTTGTTAGGTAAAACAGTCTATTTGGAAAAGGATGTGAGTCAAGCGGATAAGTATAATAGGCTTTTGAGATATGTTTGGTTGTCAATGCCTAATAGTAATTCTGATAGCGAAATAAAGAATAAAATGTTTAATGCAATATTGGTGTTAAATGGTTATGCTCAAGTGATGACAGTTCCACCTGATGTGAAATATAGTAATAAGTTTTTAGAATACCAAAGGATAGCAAGAGAAAAGAAAAAAGGTTTGTGGGGATTAGGAAGTAGTGGAGTAGGAAATAGTAAAATAGGAAATAGTGGAATAGGGAATAGTAATTTAGGTAAAATAGTGTATTGGACACCTAATGGAAAGTCTTATCATTATTCTAAAAATTGTAAAACATTGAGACGTAGTAAATTAATAATGCAAGGAAGTTTAAATGAAGCAATGCAGAAAGGGAAAAAGGATCCATGCAATATTTGTGTGAAATAGTAAAAAGTAGTTAAGAAGTATAAGCCTGAACAAGTTGCATTTGTTCGGGCTTTATGATTATTTATTGCTGTTATATTTTGTTTCTTAGTAATTTTAGAGTTTAAGCATTTATTTAATATCTTTATAGAATTAACAAGTAAATATTATAATAAGCGGATATAAATAAAAATTTTGTTTATTAGTATATTTTGAACCTTCTCCACCTATAGAAGTGGCAGTCTTCTTGCTATACTTGAAAAAATCTTGAATAAGTTTTAAATTGTATTAATTATTAACAGGAAAGGACTGATTTTATTATGATTAATGAACAAATTAAGAATTTAAATAAGAAATTCCATAAAGATGGAAATTTTATATCTGGTGGAGTTTTAGATGAAGATAAATTTAATAATTCTAAAGTTAAAATGCTTGTTATTTTAAAGGAAGTTAATGATCCTGATTGTAATTATAATTGGAGTTTACCTGGTTTGTTGAGTGATATTGAACAAGATAAAAACCCTTTTTATAGAATATGGAAAAATGTTTGCAGATGGGCTTTAGTTTCAGAAAACCTTAGTTTAAGTTATCAAAACATTGATGATTCAAAACTTAAAGAAGGACTGAGATTATTTGCTGTAATAAATCTAAAGAAAGAAGCAGGTTCGGGTAATAGTAACATGGATGATATTTTTTATCATGTTGAATATTATAAAGTAGAGTGGTTACAAGAAATAGATATAATTGATCCTAAAATTATTGTTTGTGGTGGAACGTTTGACATTATTAGTAAAATCTTGAATATTGATGATATAATGACTTGTGATTCAGGTGCCAGATACTTTTTAAAAAATAAAAGAGTGTTTTTGGAATTTTACCATCCAGCTTATCAAGTGAGCGATAAAATGTTGTTTGCTTATTTTAAAGAAACGCTTAAATCAATTTAAATGGGGTTATAATATGGATGAAAGAAATTCAAAAGTAAATATATTTACGAATTCTAACGATATTGGTGATTTTCTAAAATTTAAAAATATACATAACTATGAAATTTATTTTATACCAATTAATAATAAACATTAAGAAAATATAAATTTAAATATTTTTACTGAAGATATAAATGCTTTAATTTTAAATTCAGATTTAGTTTTGGATTACGAAGAAAAAGGAAAATGGTTAAGCAGAAAAGAAAATTATAATTATATTTTTCTTTGCAAACTATAATAGTTTAATAAGCAGAAATGACTTTGATATACATTTTAAATCTTTTAATAGTTTAAAAGAATTTTTAGAGATTTTTTATTATTTCTTTAATGGGATAGATATATGTTCTATTTATATTGAAGATATTTTATATATTTTAGCATCAAGACCTTATGGGATTAAGATTTATAAATTTAATTCAGTAGAAGAGATATTAAAATTTTTAGAGTCTTATACAGAAAAAATAAATGAATTGATTTATATTGAAAAAACAACAATTAACGATTTTAGATTTAATGAATTTGCAGATGATACAAACAGAATAGAGAATATTTTAAGTAAAAT
>Ga0207432_10162_pt1 | contig 20705 bp, 16 predicted proteins | sample YelNatsi2bottle7_FD_187543 | JGI IMG/M metagenome (GOLD analysis project Ga0207432, IMG submission 187543) | Hot spring thermophilic microbial communities from Obsidian Pool, Yellowstone National Park, USA - site 2 bottle 7 (SPAdes) (version 2) | ecosystem: Environmental > Aquatic > Thermal... | reverse complement strand
ACGAAGAATTTAGCGAAATATATTCAAGGTTTTTGTGTAGTGAAGAATCTTTGGAAAACGCACAATGGTAATATCAATCACATTCTTTCACACTTACACTCTTTCATCACTACAAGTTAACACTATCGTTAAGCTAAAATATCGTTAAGAGCTCAGAAAGATAACACGAGTACATCTTAAACAACTTTGAGATGCTCAGAAGCACATCATGATTTTGCTTCACAATTCACCTCCCTACTTACTTTTTCCCATATGAGACTATAATGCGATCATTGCGCGTACACAAGGAACTGTCCTATATCCCGCATGGTGTTCCCAGACAAATCTTGAACGTTCATGACCGTTATGAAATAATACCCAAGTGCCACAGTTGTAGTTACAGAGAATACCACAGTCTTGCCATCCGATGAGATTTCTTCTGGTTCCATGACTAAATCCCTATAGTACCCTTCAAAGTTGTCTTCTTTTATAAGTAACCTTGGTTTAACTCCAGTATTTATACCGCCTGGGTCGAAAACCTTAATTCTAAACGTTACTAAGCCGGGGAATACATATCCTGGAGTATCTTTCCTTAATTCAACATTGTTTGCTGTCAAAGATATAAATCTTGGACCGTTGTTGTCTCTAACGCTCGCTATCGTTTCAGCTATACCACCTCTATTATCGTCCGATTCTGCATAAATTGTAATCGTATGTGCACCCTCTTCTACATCCCAAAGTGTAAATCCTCTTGCACTATTGCCTCCCGAAGAGATGCTGGTATCAATTGCCTTACCATCAACAAAAAAAACTATTTTGGAAAAGTTCACGTTTTTTTCAAGAGGTACGAGCGCTATGACTGCGGTACTACCAGCCGTAAGATTCGCTGGACTGACTTCAACATCAAAACTGAGAGCAGATGAACCAACGTAGATTCGCTTTGAATAATATGCAGGATTACCTTCCTTGTCATGCACCTTTATATTTAAAGTATGTGTTCCAAGTTCCTTTTTGCCTATTCTTATCGCTTTTTCAAATGTCTTTCCGTTTATTAAACCTTCCTCAACTACTTCACCATCGAATTCTATTTGATAATCTTTGAGTGCTTGATCATCGTACAGTTTAACTTCAAAACTGATGTCTGAGTTCTCCGGATAGAATGTCTTTGTGAAGACATTTATAATAGGCTTTTCCCTGTCTACTGGGTTAACTTCAAAAGACACCTTCGTTGATTCTTCCATATCGTATGCAACAGATTTCAAGAAGAGTTCCACTTTCCCGTAATTATTAATTGATGGAAGTTTTTTGTAGACATATCCCGCCTTATCGGTAAGGTTATAAGTTAGCCATGTACCATCTGTTGTTTTGCCATCGAGTATGTATGTAACGACGGGATTCTGACTCTTGACTTTCATCTGTATCAATACTTCATCACCAACATACGGACGCTCAGGTAAGATACGTACTTCTTCTATTATTGGTGGAACAACGTCGAAAACGGTTATTGTCCCATCCTCCGTATACCATTTATTATCGCTAATCGAATATCCTTCCACCCTCAATGAATAAATACCTGGCGTGTCGAAGGCGAACATGACTTGATATGGATATTTTTGAACGGGTATTGATTGTTCGTAAACATTGTTCCCTTCTTTCTTCAGTTTTATTCTAATATTTGTTAATCCTGGTTCGAGAGGTTGAACTGTGAAAGTAATGCTTTTATTAACAAACGTATTTTGAGGATACTGTAAGCTAAACTTTTTTTCATTCTGTGAGGGACCGGACGATGTGCATGAGCTGATGAAAGTTAACAAAGATAATATCATGAAGACAATAAGGTATTTGATTAATGATTTGAATGGGGAAAATAGTAAACCAACTTTTGATAAGCACCTAAGTGCATCTTTAAAACTTATATCCACCATACGTGCACACCTCCATCTATACATTTTTAATTGACTTTGTAATACATATAATTTACACAACAATCCACATTTTTATTCTATATGAGGCGTGCTCGTTCCTATTTACTTAGACCTTTTAATCTATAGATTTGTTTAAATTTCATTAAAGACTTTATTGAGAAAAAAACTTCTTGATTTTTTGGTTGACAATGATATAATAACAATGCAAACAACAATGCAACGCAATTCTTTAAAGATGGGGCCGTAGCTCAGCTTGGGAGAGCGCTACCATGGCACGGTAGAGGTCGTGGGTTCAAGTCCCATCGGCTCCACCAAAAGTATCGACACAAAAGCCTTGGGGCTACACCCCAAGGCTCTTTATTTTATATAAACCAATGCTTAAAACATTTTACAGTTTCAGAGATATGAGATTGCGTGAGAAAAAAAGAGAAATATGCATACAAATATGTTTAAACGACTATAATCGATTTAAAAGAGTGAAAATAGCTGTTCACTTCTTCAATTTTTCTGTTATACTAAAATTAGCACACGAAGAGTTAGAGTGATAATCCGAAGAAACGGAAAAAACTGACGATAGTGTTAACTTGTAGTGATGAAAGAGTGTAAGTGTGAAAGAATGCGATTGATATTACCATTGTGCGTTTTCCAAAGATTCTGCACTACACAAAAACCTTATGACCGTTTTTGTACAAGCTGGTGGAAGCGCATTTAGGACAAGAGAGTGTTGAGTTGTTCATATCGGGGAACCTGCTTTGTCAAAAGTTGGTTGGGGGTGTCCCCTATTTATAAGGATAATGCGGTTTTTGGAAAGTTTCAATACTTTTAGTTAACATTATCAAACTGACAGGAGGGGGTAAGAGTATGAAGGTAAAACCACTCGGTGAAAGGCTTTTGATAAAGCCCATTGTTGAAGAAAAGAAGACAGCTGGTGGAATTGTTCTTCCAGATGCAGCAAAAGAAAAGCCCATGAAAGCTGAGATAGTTGAAGTTGGTAAACTTTCGGAAGATTGTGTACTAAAAGTTGGAGATAAAGTTATCTACAACAAGTACTCTGGAACAGAGATTAAGATTGACGAAGAAGACTACATCATTATCGATGTAAACGATATTCTTGCAAAAATAGAAGAGTAAAGAATTGAGAGAATTGAGGAGGTGTGAGATATGGCAAAGTTGTTGAAATACAGTGAAGAAGCAAGAAGGTCACTTGAAGCAGGTGTTGACGCAGTTGCTAATGCAGTTAAGATTACTCTTGGACCAAAAGGAAGAAATGTTGTCATTGAAAAATCATGGGGAAGCCCGACAATTACAAACGATGGTGTATCAATTGCAAAAGAGATAGAACTCGAAGATAAATTTGCAAATCTTGGTGCACAACTCGTTAAGGAAGTCGCAAGCAAGACCAACGATGTTGCTGGTGACGGTACGACAACAGCAACAGTCCTTGCGCAGGCAATGATTAAAGAAGGACTTAAAATGGTTGCAGCGGGGGCAAATCCAATCCTTGTTAAGAGAGGTATTGATAAGGCTGTAGTAAAAGTTGTAGAAGAGATAAAGAAGATTTCTAAGAAACTTTCCAGTACAGAAGATATAGCACACGTTGCATCTATAAGTGCAAACAGTGATGAAATAGGTAAACTTATTGCTGAAGCAATGGAAAAGGTCGGCGAGGATGGAGTTATAACAGTCGAGGATAGCAAGACAATCGATACATACGTTGAATTCACAGAAGGTATGCAATTTGACAGAGGTTACATTTCACCATACTTCGTTACCGACCCAGAAAAGATGGAAGCAGTCTACAATGAACCGTTCATTCTTATTACAGACAGAAAGCTTTCAAACGTAAAATCACTTATTCCTATTCTCGAAAAGGTTGCTCAGACCGGTAGACCACTTGTAATCATTGCAGAAGATGTTGAAGGTGAAGTTCTCACAACACTTGTTCTCAACAAACTCAAAGGAACACTCAATACAGTCGCAGTTAAAGCTCCTGGCTTTGGTGACAGAAGAAAAGCAATGCTCCAAGATATTGCAATTCTAACGGGCGGTATTGTGGCAAGTGAAGAAGTCGGAATTAACCTTGAAGACCTCACACTCCAAGATCTTGGAAGAGCAGATGTCGTTAGAGTTAAGAAGGACGAAACGATAATCGTTGGTGGTAAGGGTAAACCAGAAGAAATTAAGAAGAGAATTGCCCAGATTAAAGCTCAAATAGAACAAACAACAAGCGAATACGAAAAAGAGACACTCCAAGAAAGAATGGCAAAACTCTCAGGTGGCGTGGCAGTTATAAAGGTTGGAGCCGCAACAGAAACCGAACTTAAAGAAAAGAAACACAGAATTGAAGATGCACTTAGCGCAACGAGGGCAGCTGTTGAAGAAGGTATCGTTCCTGGTGGTGGGATCACACTATTAAGAGCGAAGAAGGTCATCGAACCACTATTCAATGAACTTACTGGCGATGAAAAACTTGGTGCCCAGATTGTTTACAATGCGCTTGAAGCTCCAATTAGACAGATTGCTCTTAATGCTGGTTACGATGGTGCGATAATCATTCACAATGTTCTTACCAAAGATGATATTGCTTACGGATTTGATGCACTTAAAGGTGAATACTGCAACATGTTTGAACGCGGTATAATTGACCCAGCAAAAGTTACAAGAAGTGCATTGCAGAACGCAGCATCAATTGCAGGAATGCTTCTTACAACAGAAGTACTTGTTGTTGAGAAACCAGAAGAAAAGAAACCAGCAGCTCCTGAAATGCCAGAGTATTAATACAATAATTCGAAAATGCATGCAAGGTGGTGCCTTTCGGCACCGCCTTTTTCTTTTCATGTTCCCATAATATTCTCACAGTTTTATAATTGTGCTAAAATAAAACATGTTGCTATCTTGTTGGCAGAGGAAGTGAACTAATTGAGAGTGAGGCTCTTGGCAGTTACCGATATACGTGGAACGATTGCTTTAAAAGAAGATGACAGAATAGATTGGGGAAGCTTGGAGGATAAGAGATTATTCAAAGAAATAACGAGTGTTTCTGGTGTCATCGTGATGGGAAGAAAGACCTATGAATCAATCGGTCGGAACCTTCCAGGAAGAATTAATGTTGTCATGAGTTCACGTACATCGTTAAGTTGTGGTTCTCCTGATTTTATCCTAAATGAATCAGCAAAAGGTGTGGTGGATTTCCTTGAAAAGAGGGGTTATAGTGATATTTGCATAATTGGTGGGCAGTCGGTATTCTCACAATTCCTCGATGCTGGACTTGTGACAGATATTCATCTTACTATTGAACCATTAATCCTACCATCTTCGTTCAACCTATTTGAAAGAACAGATAAACTTTACAAGCTAAAGCTTGAAAATGTTCGTTTACTAAACGATGCGGGAAGTATTCACATACATTATGTAGCAAAGGTAAGTGGAAGCAAAATATCTGGTTTGAAAATCTGAAATATTCTGGTAAAATATACATCAGCGAGATTCTCTATTAGATTTGGAGGTGGGGAAATGGTTGCGAAGGACAAACGAACAGTGGCTGTGGTAGGCCACAATGGTTCAGGAAAATCAGCTTTGATGGTTGCTGCTTTGAACCTTGGTGGTATGAACGTTACAAAGAAGGAAGTAGATTTTGATCCAATAGAAACTCAACGTGGTGCCAGTATCAACTCGCATGTCGGAACTTTTAAGTACGACGGAAAGCAAATAACTCTTTTAGATACTCCAGGGTTCAGTGATTTTATAGGAGAAGTTATCAGTGCAATATTCGTTTCCGAAAACGTTCTTAGCGTTGTCAACGCGACAGCCGGTGTTGAAATTCAAACTGAAAGAACTTGGTCAATTGCAACGGAGATGGAAAAGCCTATAATGGTTTTTGTGAACCAGCTTGATAAAGAAAGAGCGAGCTTTGAAGGCACGATTTCCTCTTTGAAGGAAAGATTTGAAGCAAAGATAGTTCCAATCGTCTATCCGATAGGCGAGGAAGCAAACTTTAAAGGTATAGTTGACCTACTTTCTGGAAAAGCATACCTTTATGAAGGTGGAAAGGCAAAAGAAACTGATATCCCAGCCGAAGTAAAGGACAAAGTTGAAGAAATTAAAATGTCTATAATGGAAGATATAGTTTCTCTTGATGATGCGTTGATGGAAAAATACTTTGCTGAAGAACCTATAACATCCGAAGAACTTTGGATAGCGTTAAGAAAAGGATTCATAGATAGACAAATAGTTCCAGTTCTCGCTGGTTCTGCTGAGAAGAATATAGGTGTTGATGTGTTGCTTAAGACGATCAATAATATAGGTGCATCTCCACTTGAAGGCAAACCTTACAAAGCAAAACTTGAGAGTGGAGATGAGATTGAAGTTGCCGCATCCGAAAGTGACCCGTTTGTTGGTTACACATTTAAAGCCGTAGTTGACCCATTTGTTGGTAAACTTAGCTACATAAAAGTTATATCCGGAACACTTAAACCAGGAGATGGATTTAACAATATTTCAAGAGGTACACAGGAAAAAGTAGGCCACCTTTACTTTGCAAAGGGCAAGGATACTTACGAAGTTGAAGAAGTGTCCTGTGGCGATATAGTTGTATTACCAAAACTCAAGGAAAGTGCAGTTAAAGATACCGTTACACACAAAGATAGAAAACTTACAATTGTTGCGCCTGAATATCCTGAACCAATGATTTCAAAGAGCGTTAACCCGAAATCAAAATCTGATATAGATAAAATCAGTAATGGACTTAGCAGACTGGCTGATTCTGACCCAACATTTGCTTGGGAATTTGATCCAGAAACCTCTGAAACTATTATTTCTGGTATTGGTGGTATGCATCTTGATGTTATGATAGAAAGGTTGAAGAATATATTCGGTGTTGACGTAGAGGTTGGAAAGCCGAAGATTGCTTACAGAGAAACGGTCATGAGTAAGGCAGTAGCCGAACACAAGCACAAGAAGCAAAGTGGTGGGCATGGTCAGTATGGTCACGTTAAGATAGAGATAGAACCAGCAGAAAGAGGAGCTGGATTCGAATTCGTGGATAAGATTGTTGGTGGTGTCATACCGAGAAACTTCATCCCGTCTGTTGAAAAGGGTATCAGAGAAGCTATGAAGAAAGGTGTTCTTGCTGCTTATCCAGTTGTCGATGTAAGGGTTACTCTCTTTGATGGTTCTTACCACGAAGTCGATTCATCGGATATATCATTCCAGATCGCTGCAATTCAAGCGTTCAAGAAAGGTATGCAACAGGCAAAACCTGTACTCCTCGAACCTGTTATGCATGTTGAAGTCTATACACCAGATGAAAATGCTGGCGATGTCATGGGTGATATAAGCTCAAGAAGAGGTAGACCAATGGGAATGGAACCAGCTGGAAAAGGGACAACGGTTGTGAAAGCAGAAGTACCTCTTGCTGAGATGCTCGACTTCCAAGGAAGGCTTTCATCGATTACAAGTGGTAGAGGCTTCTTCACAATGAGATTTGCAAAATACGATGTTGTTCCACCAAATATACAGGAAAAGATAATTGCCGAAAGAAAGAAATACCTCGAACAACAACAAGAAGAAGAGTGATTTCAAAACCAAATTGTTGCGCAAAAGGGTCGGAAAAACCGACCCTTATTTTTTTTATGTAGGAAAATAACATTACAAGAAAGAATATTAAATCGGAGGTGGCGTAATGAAAACAAGGCGAATAGCTTATATCCTACTTGGTATATTGATAGGAGTTATCATAATTGCCCTCTTATTTTTTTATGGTTATTCCTCATTTTTGGTCAAACAAATATATGGTGAGGGAGCTTCAACACTCCAGGCATGGAGAAATTACATGGCGCTATTGTTTTCAAAAATTCCACTAATTAATACATTTATGCAGTATGAACCAATAGAAGTCCTTACAGCAAGGGAGTATTTTGAAAAGGCCTACCAAGAATATGCCACACAACTCGATAAAAAGTTGAAGGAAATTGAAGAACGAGAGAACAAAATTGCACAGAAAGAGGCAGAAATTGACAAATTAACTGAAGCAATCAGTGCTGTACAAAAGAATTGGAAAGAACAAAGACTGAAAGAAGAACTTAACAAAGTAGAGGATACAACAACTCTAAGGAGATTAAATGATATAGTTGATACATTCCTAAATTCAGATGCTGCACAGATGAGACGGCTTATGAATGCTGAGAACATGTCTGTTGATACACTTGCACTCATATTTTCTAAACTCCCTGCCGACACCCGAGCAGAAATGATTCAGGAATTAACAGCTGCAAATCCTCAAAAAGCAGCTCAAGTTGTTGAAAAATTAGGCGGAGTTGATCAGATTATAAGTGATATTGAGAACAAGATACAAGATTTGGAATCGAAAATTAAAGAACTTGTATCATTCGAAGCTCAAATAGTCAACGTAGACGGTTTCAAGAAAGGTCTTTCGGCTTATTTGAATGAACTCAATTACGAAGAAATATGGAACATGATAGAGAAGTTGAGCAAGAACCCAGAACTTGTATTTTACATACTTTCGAATGTTGATGACCAGTCAAGAATTAGATTACTTAAAGACATTAAAGATAAGAACGAACAGCTATTCATTGACATATTGAACTTGGGGGTGAACTTTTGATAGACATAATTAACTTATCAAAACTTCTCGGAAATACGGATAAGGTGCAAAATGCAATAGCTGAAATAAGTAAGCGAGTTGAAAATGGAGAATCTTTTGAAAAGGTTCTCCAAAACGTTATTGCTGAAATGTCTAAGAACAACGACGAGAGTGTTGAAGCAAATCCAATTGCAACGAAGAAAAGTTTAGACACTTTCAAAGCAAACGAAGCCAATCTTAATACAAATACCAATCTTAATACAAATAAAGAAGAACTTCGTGTTAAAGAAAAAAACTTAGAAAGAGATTATGTTAAACAAGAGATAAATAAACAAACTATTGTAGAAATGTATAAAAATGAAAATATCAAGAACGAAGATTCAAAAGTCAAAGTCAAGGAGCCAGTTAAAGAAACTTACCAAAATATTGAGAACCTTGAACAACAAACAAAAGACGAAATTAACGAACAAACTGACAAAAAATTATTAAAAGATCATCTAAGTGGTGTAACTAAAGAACTTTCAAATAATGAAAAGCGCGATAAAGAATTAACAAAGAAGAATGAAGTGGCAAACTTGCCAAACTCATCTGAGCTTTCAAGCCATGAGGTACATGAGGTAACCGTGGACATTCCTGAGCGTTTTGAAGAAAAGATGGAAGAATCAAACGATATACGCGAGGAGTTTCTTAAGAAATTTGAACCAAAGTTACTATCTGACCAATCTAACCAAAAAGATGTAGTGCTCTATGCTAACGCACAAAAGCGTATTCTAAGCGATTCCAAAACAACTGATGAGACAAAGGAAGATGGAATACAGTTAATAAAACCAGAAGAAAAGAAGACAGTCAACATAAACACTCTCGATGGCAGATACAAATCTGAATCCTCAAAAGAAATCAATACAAACATAAACACTTCAGAAAAAACACGCTCGGACGATGATTCTGGAAATAATCAATTAGAATCGGTAAGAATTGAAAATTATAGACCAACAAATCAGAATGTGAAGTCAGTTGTAAACCAAGAAGTTCTGAAAGAGCATAAGTATGTCGAAGGTGGAACGAAAAACACATCAGGAAACACTCAAACGAAAGTAGTAATATCTCCAGACTATCGGTCAGTGAATCAGAATGTGAAATCAGTTTTCGGTCAAGAAGTTTCAAGAGAGTACAAAAATATCAGTAGTGGAAAAAACGAATCTCAAAACACTCAAACGAAAATAACGACACCTCCAGATTATAAAGCCAATCAAAATGGTAAGTCAATTGTAAATCAAGAAGCCTCAAAAGAACTTATAGGTGCCAACAATAATGGGATTAATCAGAAAACAATAACAAACCAGAACAACAAATCAACAATTCAACAGACAAGGGACACAGCAAATTTAACGAATATCGATGATTACTATGCTGGATCTCAAAAGATCAACGAAATAGAGAGAGGAAATAAGACCAAAAGTTTGAAAGTTGAAGAAACAGTTGCTAATAAGCTGTACCAATTAGTTGACCGGACGAATCAATTCCAATTAAAAATATCAGATGCCTCCGCAAATGCTTTTGAGAATCACTCAGAACAAATTAACAAAACGCGTAGCACTTCTAAAAAAGATATTGTAGATAACTCAGAGAATGCTTTTGTCTATCTAAGAATTTCAGAAAACATGCCTACAGAACTGAAAACACAACGTTATGCCAATGAAAAAGCTAATAACAGAAATTTAAATATTGACTATTCATCTAAGGGTAAGAATGATTCCGAAGGTCATGATAGTGCAATTAACAATCTTGCTGCTTTTGTGCAAAAAGTAAATGCATTTGTTTCTCCAAATTTAATTATTCCGAATGTATTCAAAGATTCTCAACAGATAGTATCTTCGATAAACAGATCGATAAACAAAGAGTTTACATTACCAGGCGAAAGAGAATCTGATAGTGTAAAGATGCTTCTAACTTCTATAAAAGATATTGCTGCTGAGCAATCTAACCTACCAATAAGAAATCAACAAAATAAAAAGTTATCAGCTGATGAAATGTTGAATACTGCTGAAAAAGAACATAATACAACAAATCATTCAGTTAATCATCATGTCACTTATGGAATAGTTAACCAGGAAATTGCTGAAATAAATAACGACAATATAAGTGCGCATCAGTTATTGTCTGAAAAGCAAATCAGTGACCAACCAAAATCTAATGTTGGTAACAACGTAATAGATTCCAGTCGTGCAAACTCTGATGGAACGCAATCATACAATCCAAATGAGGAACTTAGGAATACCGTACAGCAATCGTCGAAAAATAAATTAGAAATAAAGGCATTTGAAGTTGAATATAAAAGAAAGGAAGAAGTCAAAGTTGAACAGCCAGAAAGACCAGTTGTTTCTAATAAATTCATCGAAAGGCTGGCTGAAATGACTTACAAAGGTATTGAAACAAAGGTTGAGCAGACATACCAAACTAATAATCGGTTTGAATTGGCAGAGAGATTACAACACGCTCAAAACCTTGAAGAAATATATCAAAAAATCCGTGAGTTTGGCTTTTCAAATAGATTAGAAGAAAATGTAAGAATGAAACTCTATCCAGAAAACCTTGGTAATCTCGACGTGGAACTTAAGAAGGAAGGCAGGTTCATAAGCATTGTCTTTGTTGCTGAGAATGAAAAGGGTAAGGAATTGCTTGAGAAGAACGCAGGATATTTGAGAGATAGATTGACAAATTTGGATTTTGAAGTAAGGACAGTTGAAGTTAAGATGAAAGAAGAGAATAACAACTATGAAGATGGAAGACAACAAAGGAACGGTCAAGAGCAAAGTGGACAGAATAATCAAGATCATAGAAGAAAGACATTTAAGGAAGAGGTGATAAAAGATGATGATGAACGTGGAAGCAACATCTAACCTCTTTTCCAGTGTCACTCAGAGAACAACAAAGAAAGATTTGGACAAAGAGGCATTTCTAAGGTTACTCACTACTCAGTTAAAGAACCAGGATCCTCTTGAGCCTATGAAAGACAGAGATTTCATAGCTCAGATGTCACAGTTATCCTCACTTGAACAGATAATGAATATGAGCAAATCGGTTCAGTCTTTTGTTGATACCGCTGCTCAGCTTTACCGTACCCAAGCAGTTTCCATGATAGGAAAAACCGCAGTGGTTAAATCAAATACAATTACTGTTTCAAACGGTGTACCGGAAGTGAAAACTTTTAAGTTGGATGCTGCGGCAAATATCGTGGTCAGGATATACGATGAAAAAGGTACGTTTATCAAAGAACAGAAACTTGGAAATGTGGAGGCTGGGATGCAACTGCTTGCTTGGGATGGTAAAGATGAAAATGGAATCAAGGTAAAGGATGGAAAATACATGTTCAAGATCCTAAGGGTAAATGAAAACGGTAATTTCGATGAGATACCAAGTGTTGAAAGTGGTACCGTTTCTGGTGTGCAGTTCGATGGGAACAAGATTAATCTTGTTGTAAATAGCAAGATTTACGATATATCGGAAATATCAGAAATCTATGCATAGGGGTGATTATATATGATGAGGTCACTTTACAGTGGTGTGTCAGGGCTACAAGGATTTCAACAGGAAATAGATGTTGTTAGCAACAATATTGCAAATGTTAACACGATAGGATTCAAAGGTGCGAGAGTTACTTATGCAACTAACTTCTCGCAGATTCTTGACATGTCGAGAAGGGCAAGCGAAAACACTGGTGGAACAAACCCCAAACAGATAGGTTACGGTATTCGTGTTGCTTCAATAGATAAAATAATGAATCAGGGGAGTTTCCAAAATACTGGAAAAAAGACTGACCTTGCAATACAAGGTGAAGGATTCTTTATACTTTCCAACGGTCAGCGAAAGTTCTATACGAGAGCTGGAAATTTTGACCTTGACCTTAACGGAACAGTTGTTCAACCAACTACGGGTCTAAAGTTGCAAGGATGGGTAGCAGAAGTTGATCCAATGAGTGGAAAAAGATATGTAGATACAAATAAACCTATTGGTGATATTCAAATTTCTTCTGGACTTAGCATGGCAGCGAAACAGACTTCACGAATGGTATTAGCTGGTAATCTCGATGCGCGAGTTGGACCAGAAAAGTTTGTTTTAGCAGTTAATGGTTATGGTGGAAGGACGATAAATACAAAAGTTACCTTTGAAAGGGATTTTGGAGGCTTGCAAGACACATTTAGCGATTATCAAATCTACATGGGGAAGATTGACGCAAATTTAGATGATAAAATCGATGGTAAGGTTTACATAAAGTTTGACAAATTTGGTAATGTTGTAAATGCAGGTGCAATTAAACAAAAACTTGTAGGAACTGCTACAGGTGGCGCAATTACTTTAACCGATCCAATACAACAACAAGATGGTAATTATCTTTTCATAATAAGAGATAGTGATGGACGAATCGTAGATACTCTCTCAAGAAACGTACTTAATGGGGCTGTAACTGAGGCTATCTCCTCTGAAAAATTGGTTGATGGTCAGACATACTCAGTCGAAATTGCCGCTTCAACTCAAGAGATAGCACCGTTAGACCTTGAACTTGATAGTGCAAACGTTGCGTCAACAGTTGACGGGCAGTTGACAAGAAATTATACAGTAAAGTACTACGTTGAGAACCTTGATGGGACAAGTACGGGATTGTCAGCAGACATAAATGCTTCAGGTACACAGAGCTTGTCAAGTGCAAGTTTACAAGCAGGAAGGCAATATAGAATACGTGTGGAAGTTAATGGCAAAACTCTCGGTTCTGAAATTGTTACAGCTATAGCTGATGGAACTAACGGAAAGGTTTCTTTTGAATACACACAGGGAAAGTATGGTGTTGTGCGTGTTCTTAGAGACTCTGTAACTGGTAATGCGCTCGGAACTTACAATGTCTTGTTACTTAACGGCGATAACACAATTCACGATGCTAACCTGGTGAATGGTAATTCTTATCAAGATATAGTATATCAAACATCTAAGGTGGACATGCTCACAATACCGGGCGCAGGTGAACCAAGATTCTACGAAGCCGATAACCCAACAAACTTCTCGGTAGTATCATTTAAGTCTCCATTCTACACAACGTCAACGCAAGTATATGACTCACTTGGTAATCCGTATACATTGTACATTGATTTTGTCAAATTGGCATCAGTTTATGGTGACAACAGTAACGCTTGGGCTTTCAGAATTAGAAGTGCATCAGGTGAGAATATTAAATACCTCTCAAATTACGATACAGCTACTGAAATTACCGGTGGTAGTTTTGGTGTACTAAGATTTGATAAGACTGGCAGGTTACTCGGTGTCAATTCCTTCAATCCAAATACAGGAACTATTTCTGAAGGTGAAAATATAGATGCAATTATGTTCAATGCTGGAGAAAATGGTGATGGAACCGTCAAGATAAAACTTGACTTAAACAGTATGACTCAATTTGCTGCACTCGCCGATGCATTTGTAAAATCACAAGATGGAAACGCACAAGGTGTGCTTGAATCATTCTCAATTTCTGAAAATGGTGATATAATCGGTTCTTTCACAAATGGTCTCGTGGATACACTGGGAAAAGTAGCACTTGCAACGTTCAATAATCCAGCAGGTTTATTAGAAGCTGGTAATTCCTTATACAGCGAAAGTGCGAACAGTGGAACAGCAAGAATTGGTCAGCCAAGTAAGGGCGGTATGGGTTCTCTTGTTGCAGGTGCTCTGGAAATGTCAAATGTTGACCTTTCCGAAGAGTTTACAAAATTGATAATTTCTCAAAGAGGATTCCAAGCAAACGCGCGAACGATAACGACCGCAGACCAAATATTGCAAGAAGTTGTGAATCTTAGAAGGTAATTTCATATAACTCTACCCATGTTGGGGTGATAAAATTTGATTAGGGTAACAGCAATGAATGGCAAGGAGTTCTATATCAATGCAGAATATATAGAAAAGATAGAGGCAAATCCTGACACTACAATTACACTGTACAACGGTAAAAAGTACATTGTATTGGAGCCCGTGCAAGAAATTGTTAATCGCATTTTAGAATACAAACGAAAAATATTCTTACCACCATTGGTAGGTGATGAATAGTGGATATAACCGTTATAATTGGTGTCGTTCTTGGATTTGGTATGATGGTCTATGGTATCATAAGTGGTTCAGGAGATTTTGCCACTTTTATAAATATTCCATCTCTCGTAATAACAGTGGGTGGTGCAATTTCATCGGCGATTAGTGCCAACAAAAAGACCGTTGTCTTTGGAATTGCCAAAGTTATAATGGGAGCGATCAAAGAACCAAAGATAGATTATGTAGGAAACCTAAGGACGTTAGTTTCGTTCTCTGAGAAAGCCAGAAGAGAGGGACTTCTTTCTCTTGAATCGAGCATTGAAGAGATTCAGGATCCATTTTTCAAAAAGGCAGTACAACTCGTTGTTGACGGTACGGAACCTGAGGTTTTAAGAACAATGATGGAGATAGAGATTGATATGGCAACAGCTGAAATGATGGATCAAAAAGGGTTCTTTGATTCACTCGGTACATTTGGACCAGCGTTTGGTATGATTGGAACGCTCGTTGGATTGATTCAGATGTTAAAGAGCTTGAACGATCCATCTTCACTTGGACCATCGATGGCGGTTGCATTGATAACAACGTTGTATGGATCAATTTTGGCTAACATCGTAGGAATACCAATTGCAGAAAAGATTTCAAAACGTGCTGGAGACCTTGAGTTATCCAAACGAATGATACTCGAAGGTGTGTTATCGATACAAGCGGGAGAAAACCCAAGGGTACTTGAAGAAAAACTTAAAGCCTACTTACCAAGTGCAGAAAAAGCAAAATACGAAGCCCAAGCCCAGGGAGCTGGTGCTTAATGGCTAAAAAAGAAAAATGTGTCTGTAAGTCTGTTCCAGAGTGGCTAAACACTTATGGAGACATGGTGACTTTACTTCTAACATTTTTCGTCTTGCTCTTTGCAATGTCAAGTATAAGTCCTGGTAAATTTCAACAGGTTGTCGTTGGTATATCTCTTGCATTAAGTGGTAATCCACCGAGCGTTCTAACAGGTGGTCAAACGATGAGTGAAGAGGCACTAATATCAGAAAAGCCCGGTATCTATCAAGAATTGCTCAGAGTGTCCGATGAATATAAGGGAAAGGTGACGATAGAAGATAGAGATGAAGGTACATTTATAACGTTGACGAACTTTAAGATATTTGAGCCGGGTAGTGCCCGTCTTACTGCAGAAGCAAAAGAAATAATAGAAAAACTTGGTACTGTAATACTTGAACACACGTCAAACATTATAGAAGTAAGAGGGTATGCAGATGATAGACCAACATCAAGGGATTCTATATATCCATCAAATTGGCATCTAAGCAGTGCACGAGCATCCTCAGTAGTTAATTTTATGCTAACAGAGTTAAAGCAGAAAAGATTTGCATTACGTTACTCAGAAATTCGTTCCGGCCTTTTCGATATAGACTATTTCTATTCGCCTGACAGATTTATACCTATTGGTAAAGGTGACGTAGATGTAAACAGGGAACTTAAATCAATAAAGGCTAATTACGATTACGACACTTCACAACTGCAAAAAGATTATGAAAGTGGTAAAATAACACTGGAAGATTATCAAAAAAGCATAAGTAAGTTGGCAAAGAAATATGCTCAAGATGTTGAACAAACTCGTTCAAAGTATAGAAAGATAGAAATAGTTATAAAACGAGAGACACGAGGTTCTTGATAATACTTGATAATAATTGATCCGCGAATTTAAAAGGGGGTTTGGCAATGCCTGAAGAAGTTGAACAACAGCAAGAACAAGGTGGAAAGAAAAAAGGGCTTGGAGGTATAATGGACCTCGTTAAGATGGTTGCTATCCCGCTTGTTATATCTTTAGTCGTTAGTCTTGCGGTATTCTTTATGTTGGGGTCTAATAAACAACCTGCTCAAACTACAGAAGAAAAGCAGGCAGCAACTGCTGCACCAACTCAAATAAAGGCGGTTGTAATTCAATCTGGAAAATACCAAACGTTTATGTTGAAGGGTGGACGAGACGTTGCGGTTGTTGATTCTTTAACATTGCTTGTTGGTAGTGACCAATGCAGAGCAGCTGCTGGAGAAAAGAATGACGAAATAATGGATGCGTTAAGTACAATATTCTTAAGCAAGGAAAGATTTGATTTGGTAACACCTGCTGGTCTGGACTTATTGAAGAAACAAATAAGAGAAGCGGTAAATCAAATTACTGGTTTTACTGGTGAAAAAGAAAAGCTTGGAGTTTTAAACGTTTACATATACATAAAAGCAATAAGCACTGTTCAATAAAATACTTGCTATCGGGAGGTAATTTTCCTTGTCCGATGTACTTAGCCAAGAAGAAATAGATCGACTGTTATCCGCACTTTCTCAAGGAGAAGTGAATATAGAAGAGGTTAAAAAAGAGGGCGAAGAGAAAAAGATTCGCACGTATGACTTTTTACGTCCCCAAAAGTTCTCTAAGGAGCAACAAAGAACAGTTCAAATGATCCACGAGAACTTTGCAAGAAGTATGTCTACATATTTATCTGGAAAATTGAGGTCTTTTACATCTGTAAGTGTTGTAGGAATTGACCAACTTACATACGATGAATATATGAAATCAATAGGTAACCCTTCCTTTATAACTGTATTTACCGCCCGCGAATTTGCTGGAAGTGTTATTCTTAATACAAGTTTAGAAATATTTTATGGTATACTCGACGTTCTGCTTGGTGGACCTGGTGAAACTGGTGATGTGAAACGAATTCCAACAGAAATAGAGATTGGAATTATCAAGAAGGAGATTGTAAATATACTCACTTCACTTTCACAAGCGTGGGCTTCAATCCATCCTTTTATACCAGTAGTTGAGTCAACTGAAACCAATCCGCAATTTGTTCAAATAGTACCGAGTAGTGAGATGGTTCTGGCAATAACGTTTTTTGTAAGCTTTGGGAAAGTCGAAGGGTATATGAGTCTTTGCTGGCCTTCGTCTGTTATAGAGCCGATAGGGGAAAAGCTTACTACTCAGAGTTGGTTTAAAGTAAAACAAAAGGAAATAACCCAAGAACATATTGAAAATCTAAAAGAGAATCTTCAAAAAACAAAGGTTGAAGTAAATGCTGTGATTGGAGAGACGGTACTGACACTTGGAGAGATACTTATGCTCGAAGTAGGTGATGTAATTAGGCTGAAAGAGCACTACGATGAACCGATTAAGATTGAAATAAACGGAAGGCTTAAGTTCCTTGGAAAGCCAGGTCAATACAAAGGAAACTATGCAGTCAAGGTCACCGATGTGATTAAGGAAGGTGAAGAAGAATGATGGGAAACGATTTCTTATCACAAGAAGAACTCGATGCGTTACTTGGTCAAGTGGAAGCACTAACCGATATAGAAAAAGATATGATTGGTGAGGTTGGAAATATCATCCTTGGAGCTGGTGCAACTGCACTGTCGAACATCTTGGGTAGGAAGGTGGATATATCCACACCAGAAGTTGAGGTAATGACTCTTAAAGAGCTCAGAAGTGAGATCAAAGGAGAAAAAGTCTGTGTTACTATACACTTTGAAGGTGCTGTTGAAGGGCTTAATGCTCTCGTACTTGAAAAAATGTTAGCTGCTGAAATTGCAGATATAATGATGGGTGGAATTGGTAATATAGAAAGTGATGAACTTGACGAGTTTAAACTCAGTGCTGTCGGTGAAGCGATGAATCAAATGATGGGTTCAGCAGCAACGTCTCTTTCGGACATGATAAAAAAGTCGGTTAATATAACACCACCAACGATAGAGATAATGGATTTTGATAACGATTCGGTTAAATTCCCACCAGTAGGTAATGAAGAAGAGAAAGTAGCAAAATCGACATTTACTATGACCATTGAAGGCCTCAAATCTGCACGATTCTTTATGGCAATGCCCATTCCATTTGTCAAGAAGCTATACGATATGATCTTTGGTGCTGTTACGAGTGAACCAAAGCAAGAAACAAAACAAACAGTATCTTCCGTTAACTCTGGCGCTTACGTTCCCCCAAGTCCGAGGAAGGAAGAAAAACAACCTGTTGCGGCAAGACCTGTACAATTTGAAGACTTTGGAAAGACTGCTGGTGAATCTGATAAACCTCAAATACTTGATGAACGTCTGCAATTACTTTTTGACATACCACTTAATGTAACTGTTGAACTTGGAAGAACGAAATTATCTTTGAAAGAAGTTATGGAGCTTGGTGTTGGTTCCCTTATAGAACTCGATAAGCTCACAGGTGAACCTGTAGATATTTATGTAAATAATAAACTCATAGCACGTGGTGAAGTAGTTGTTATCGATGAGAATTTTGGTGTTAGAATAACCGAAATAATAAGTCCAAGGGAAAGACTACATGGTCTAAGATAAATAACTTAATAAAAGCCCCCTTTTAAGGGGGCTTTTAGATATATTATGATTTCAGAAATTCTTTCAGCCACAATGCGGAGTCTTTAAGTATACGTTTCTGTGTATTGTAATCAATGTATATGATTCCAAAACGTTTTGAATATCCATATGCCCATTCAAAATTATCCATGAGAGACCAGATGAAATAACCTTTTACATTCACACCGGCGTTTAGCGCATCGAGTACTTTTTCAAAGTGTTTTTCGAGATAATCTATTCTGTAGTTGTCATGCACCTTCCCATTCTCAACCTTATCTGGTCCTGCCATACCGTTTTCCGTTATGTATAATGGCAATCTGTATCTCTCCTTTAAGTACACAAGCATATCGAAAAGACCTTGTGGGTAGATCTCCCAGCCCATCTCGGTCTTAGGCAAATTTCCTTGGGTATATGAAAATCCAAGTGGACTATTTGGATCGTACACTACAAGCGTTCGAGTGTAGTAATTAACTCCGAAGAAATCAATGGGTGTAGCTATGACATCCATATCGCTGTCTGGAATTTCTAATCCTCTTTCAGTATACGCTTTCACAGCTTCTTCTGGGTACTTTCCAAACATAACGGGGTCATGGTACCACGCATTTACAAATTTGTCGAATAACGCGGCTGTGAGAAAGCTCTCAGGTTTTGAATCCCCAGGTTCAACTTTCATAACTACATTTGTTAATCCAATCTTTCCATCTTTAATATCTTCTCTGAAAGCCTGCACGGCATAACCATGTGCTCTGAGTAGGTTGTGGGCAGCAATGATTGCTTCTTGAAGATTTTGATGGCCAGGTGCATGATCGCCAGTGAAATAGCCAAGGAAAGAAGAGCACCAAGGTTCGTTAAGTGTGATCCAGTGCTTAACACGGTCACCGAGCTCGTTAAACATAAACGTTGCGTAAGCCCTGAAATACATGGCTATATCTGGATTTAACCAACCACCTTTTTCATATAGTGCATACGGTAAGTCCCAGTGGTATAACGTGATAAATGGTGTAATATCGTTTTCGAGAAGTTTGTCAACGAGTCGATTGTAGAAATCTACACCCTTTTGATTAATATTCTTTCCATCTGGCATAACACGGGGCCAAGCTATTGAGAATCTATAAGCATCAAGTCCGATTTCTTTCATTAGTCCTATATCTTCCTTAAAGCGGTGATAATGATCACAAGCTATATCGCCCGTATCACCATTGAGAGTCTTTCCTGGTGTATGGGAAAATACATCCCATATTGACGGACCTCTACCGTCTTCTTTTGCAGCACCTTCTATTTGATAAGATGCTGTTGCAGTTCCGAAGATGAAATCTTTTGGAAAATCTGACCTTCTTATCATCCCTTCCACCTCCCTTTTTGTCTATGATAATGTTAACTAAAAGTATTGAAACTTTCCAAAAACCGCATTATCCTTATAAATAGGGGACACCCCCCAACCATCTCTTGACAAAGCAGGTTCCACAAGATGAACAACTCAACACTCTCTTGTCCTAAATGCGGTTCCACCAGCTTATACAAAAACGGTCACGACAAATACGGTAACAAATAATTCCTTTGCAAAGTCTGCCATCATTCTTTCAAACTTTTCCACTCTCACAAACGCAAAAACTTCTCTTTCCCTTATCCAAAATGCCCTTCTTGTGGTAAATCTATGGAAATTTACAAAGTCCATCGCTCTTTCGTCGTCTTCCGTTGTAGAACTTGTCGTACCAAAGATAGAGTACCTTTTAACCTTCCTGAACCAGTCACCCTTA
>Ga0207432_10160_pt1 | contig 20894 bp, 22 predicted proteins | sample YelNatsi2bottle7_FD_187543 | JGI IMG/M metagenome (GOLD analysis project Ga0207432, IMG submission 187543) | Hot spring thermophilic microbial communities from Obsidian Pool, Yellowstone National Park, USA - site 2 bottle 7 (SPAdes) (version 2) | ecosystem: Environmental > Aquatic > Thermal... | reverse complement strand
AATTCTATTTTGGAACTTCCAATTCCATTTATTGGTATATTGGAAGAAGGGTATTTTTTTGTCTTTTTGCCCTTTAAATGTCACAAAAAATTTTTAATTACCCCCTTGACATTTTACCGTTTGTCTTTATTAATACAAAATACACGATTGTATTATAACACCCCTTGTCCTAAATGTCAAATAAAAAATTTAAATATTTTATCAGTAATATCGTAGTTTGTCAAATATCATATATGAAATAAAAAACGGCCTTTTATGGCAATAGGCCGCAATAATATTGAATAATACCCGATAATATCGATTTTACTATGTTTTTTCTGTATTCTTCGTCTGTCAATCTTTTTTCCTCTTGTGGATTATTAAGATTTGATACAAATATAACAACAGAGGGGCATTTTGATTCCCGTAGTATAAAAAGGTCAGCCTCACTTATTACTGCCTCCACTTCTAAAGTGTTGATTAAGATTTTTCTAATACATTCCGAGAGCCTTTTGCTTTCTTTATCTCCCGGAAAATAGTAAATTTCAATGTACTTTTCTTTTTCTGGCTTTAAGAAGTATTGATGAATGCTTATTAATAGGTCTGGTTCATAATTATTTATTAGATTTACCCTTTCAATTAGGTTTTTATTTTCATTGCTGTTTCTCGTTAAAATCACTTGCGCTCCTTCTTTTTTTAACACATCCATTAAATTTTTGGCTATTTCAAAATTGATAAACCCTTCTGAAATCCCCATCGGGCCGCATAAATCTTCCTTTGACCCCCGCCCGGGATCTATAACAATTTTTTTTGATATTAATGGTTTATTCCGCGGGGGTATCAAAATTTTTTTTATTTCTACCCCGGTAAAATAGTAATTTAAAATATCCTGAAAACTATACCCTTTTAATGCCATGCCTCTTGCCCCATACTGGCACATCCCGAGTCCATGCCCCTTGCCCATCACTTCAAAACCTACTGTTACAATCTTCCAGCTAAATTTATTCGAGGGAAAAGAAAGGAGTTCTTTTATATCATCTCCCGTAAATTCTCTGTCACCAATTTTCATTTTTTTTATTCGGCCAGTCCCGGTAGTCTTTACTTCCTCGAAAATTCCTTTTATTTCATCTCTTTCAGCTTTATAGCTCAAATTAATCCCTAACTTTTTTTCGAGATTTTTTAAAGTAATAATTTTCGTTGTGCTGTAATTTGGAGAATCCTTGCAGAATCCACACTCTACGCGCCTTAAATAACTTATCTTATTTCCCAATACATTTTCCGAATCTTCTGTAAAACCTCCACAGGTATCATGATATAAGGCTTCAATGGGGTTGTTGTTGTAAGTCAAAATTAATCCTGATGTATCACTTACTGCCTTTTTTATTTTTGCCGAGTTCTTTTCCCAGTCGTCCTTCCATAATAATTTTTTACTATCTTCCTCTAAGAACCCCTGACAATGCCGAAAATCTGTGCAAATATCATAATCGGGGAACCTAATGCACCCGCTTCCCCCAAATATCCTCATTCTCTTTATTGCAATCGTCCTGCAGCATACAGCTTGAGATTTTAAGGCCTCCAAAGGAAAATGTGCAGGCATTGCCCATGCGACTGCCCCTTCTACATATTCTTCAATATCCAATTCATAAACCTTATCTTTTTGGGGATCATACGCTTTAAGAATAGCTCCCTCCTTCATATAAATCACCGCCTGTTTTACTCGTAGGGCGAGCGTGGAAGTCCTTCCCTGTACTTTCCTCGGGTCTCTATTCCACCAATACCCTTTGTACCGGTAATAGTCGCCTCTATGGCCTCTTTTAGCGAGATAATTTTAGAAATCGGCGTAAAGGCAACCCTTTCTATAACCATAACAGGATCTAATGCATGAATAAAAACCCTATGAGGTGAGCTTGCAAAATTGGCCCCCGCCTTGATTAAGCCCTCGTAGTAGGACTGACATGCACCGGCAAAAATAATAAGTTCATCTTTGGAGGGCTGTATTTTCCTTGCTTCCTTTACCGATTCAATAAAAAACCTCGAATTTCTATAAGAATTCACATTGTTAAAGTCCTTTGCATTTTTTAAAAATCCATCATGTCCTGTTATAACCAGAATATCCGGAGCGTATTCAAGTAATAAAGACCTAATATTTTGGGGCTGTTCTTTCTCAGCAATGTTAAAACCTACCGCCTCAATTTCCAGCTGCTTATAGGTATTTAAGCATATTTCAAGGTAGTCTTCATCCCCATCCAAATGTAAAACCCTTGCCGGCATATAAAAAAAACCATTTTCTTCTTTGTTATTCCTTATTAATTTTCTTTCATTCTCCAATTCCCTCCTATAATAAATTCTTTCCAAGCATTCATTGTAGGTCTTGATAAGATTTATTTTGTATTCTCTAACTTCACTCTTTGAAGGTATCACGAGATCGTCAAGCGGGGCATCGGCTAAAACCCTTATATTAATGCCCTTTAAAAGGGCTATATTTTTATCTTCATAAACTTCAACCACTTTGAAAAGTAAGTCCCCTCCATAAGACAGCCTTTTCACAATATCTCCTGCTTTTACCTTAGCCATGTTCGTCACCCCCTTAAATCCTTTTAAAGTCACACTTTCGTGTTTTAATACATAATATGCTACCAGAAAATCACATGTTAATCAAAATAGGAGGGGACAACGTGATTGCGGCAGTTGTACCTGCAAAAAATGAGGAGGGAAGAATAATAAAAGTTCTAACTAATTTAATCAAAACTGGAGTGGACAGGGTTTTCACGGTCATCAACGGTTCAACAGATAATACCCTTTTTGAAGCTGAAAAAGTGCGTTCGATTTTTGAGGACAAAATAGAAATAATATACTTTAAAGAAGCATTAGGATATGATGTGCCCAAAGCTATCGGAGCTTTTCGGGCTTTTAAAAAAGGGGCCACCTGTGTAATTTTTATTGATGGTGATATGCAGGGTAAAATGAATGATAAATTAAAAACCCTGATAAGATCAATATTAAAAGAAAAAGCCGACCTTTCTTTGACCAGGTTTTACCCTGAATACATTAAAGAAAATCGGCTTTCATTAGAACTTTACTATTACAAAAAATTATTTAATCAGACGATAAATTTATACAACAAGGTTTTAACCGCAATACCCTCTCACGGCCCCCACGCTGTATCGAAAAAATTTTTGGAAAACGTTGACTTCAGTTTCTTTGCGGTGCCTCCTTTAGAATCGGTTTTTGCAGTAAAGGAGGGGCTTAAGGTTCAGGCGCCCGTGGTAATGCGCGTTGAGGAACCGGGTTCTAAACCTCGCGGATTTATCCATGCAAAAAAAATGGCCGATACAATCATCGGCGACATTGCAGAAGCATTAAATTTTTATAAAGGCCTACCTAAAAATCGAATTGTCAACAGCAAAGAATATATAGGATACCACAGTGAAAGGAGGTTCGACATTTTAAAGCAATTCATTTCGTAAATCGGTCAGCTACTTTTGTAGCTCCATAAGCTTGAGGCTTTATCTTAACCCTAAATCCGCTGCCCATAACCCAGCCCACAACCTCTTTTATTAACTCTTTTGTATCTCCATTCTGCCCTATATCCACATGAATCTCTACATCCATATTTTTGTAATTTGTCTTTTCAAGCTCGTTTTTTATGGAATTTACAGCTTCCAAAGACAAAGAGGTCTCGGTATAAACCCTTTGTCTTAAATTTTTTATAAGGGCCATCACTTTTTTTCTGTAATAATATCGGGCACCCTTTCCGACTCTGTGTATTATTATAGCTGTTACAAAACAGGTGTTGTCTTTTTCCTGGGAATCGGTTCCGATGATCAATTTGTATTGGGCTTTCGGGTCTTCTTCCATGTATCCTATGATATCCTCTACGGTTTCTCTAAGGGTAAGTTTGCCTTTTGTCGGGCTAATGAAAAACATTTTTATCCCATCCTTTCATCCCCTTAAGCTCCATAAAAACCCGACAAATTGATGCAAACTCTTCTATGCTCAAAGTTTCCGCCCTTCTCTTGCCATCAATATCCGTTTTCTGAAAAATGGTATCCACTTCCTCAGGGCTTAATTCTAAATTATTTTTCAATGAATTTTTAACAGTTTTTCTCCTCTCTGCAAAAGCAGCCTCTACTATTTTAAAAAATATTTTCTCATCAGGTATATCCACCTTGGCCTTTTTTTGGAGGTCGAGTTTAACTATGGCCGAATCTACCTTGGGTGGAGGGAAAAATGCCCCTTTTCCAACCAAAGATACTATTTCCACATCCGAATAAAGCTGTACTGCAATGCTCAGTATGCCGTAGCTCTTGCTGCCCGGTAGGGATGCAAGCCTTTCTGCCACCTCTTTTTGAACCATTACCACAGCTTTAGAAATAATATCCCGGTTTTCTATCACCTTCATCAAAATAGGGCTGGTGATATAATACGGTAAATTCGCAACAATTTTGAAATAATTATTTGTAAAATAATCTTTTTTTATTCTATTTAAGTCTAATTTTAGCACATCTTCGTTTATCAAACAAACATTTTTCCGGTTTTTTAGCAGGTCTTCCAAAATTTTTATCAAAGACCCATCCTTTTCCACAGCAACGACTTTTCTCGAATAATCAGCCAATTTCAGAGTCAAAACCCCAAGGCCAGGCCCAATCTCCAAAACCTCATCTTCCTTAGTTATCTCTGCGGCTTTTATCATTTTGTATAAAAAGGATTCATCCATTAAAAAATGTTGGCCGAGCCTTTTACTCGGCCTTACGTCATACCTTTTCATTATCTCCTTTATTTTCAAAAATTACCACCTCAATTAACCCTTTTCAAACTTCCTTACTCTAAACCCTACCCCTAATTCTTCTGCAATTTTCCTGCACTTTTCTATGTCAATTTCGGGCAGTTCTACGACAGTCAAAATCACCTTGGGCACGTAATTCTTACACTTTCTAGCAAACTCCAGTACCGCATAGAAAGCTTCCTCGCCGTAGTCGGAACGGCAGATTTTATCATATTTTTCCGCATTATCGGCATTAAGGCTTATGGAAACCACATCAATTAGACCCTTAAATTGAGGGGTTATATCTTCTCCATGAATTAGATTCCCCAAACCATTGGTATTTATTCTTATAGGAATTCCAGGATAATTATTCTTGATATAGGAAGCTACATCCAATACCACCTGAAGCCTTAATAAAGGCTCTCCGTAACCGCAAAAAACAATCTCTTTATATTTTTCCGGCTCTTTAATTGCTTCTATTATTTCCTTTGTTGTGGGTTCCCTTTCAAGCCAAAGATCATAACCTCCTACGCCCTTTGCAAAGTTCCTAATGCAAAAACTGCACTTATTTGGGCAACGATTGGTAATGTTTAAATACAATGAATCACCTATCTTATATGCTATCATACTCGCCCCGCCCATTCTTAGAATTTTTCTATGCTATTTTAACACAAATTGATGTTTAGCACAATCAGAAATTAGAAATATAAAAAATAGTGACCCATCGTTAAATATTGGGTCACTTTAATTATTGGTATCTTTTTATCCTTAATATCTTGTATTACGACTTGATAACCGCCCTAAAAGCCGTTTTGGCCACATTATATAAGACAAGAGCTGCAACCGTATTTATTGCTGCTGTAGGAAGGACGACCATTGTAAAAAGCGCAGAAAAAGCTGCTGGCAGAGCTCCCACAACAAGCATTGCGACACTTAAAAATATGGCCCCGCTCAACATGGTCCCGACAAGGGTGATGAATGGCACTGCTATCTGCCTGTTTAAAGAAGGTGTCATCCGTATTAAAAGCGCCACTACCTGCCCTGTTATCAATTCATCGACAATATTGGCAATCTGTCCTCCGGGAAAGGTAGTAGAAAGGGCAGCAAATATTCCTCCGAGAAAACCTGCAAGCAGCGCATTCTTTGGTTTTGGGTTTAAAAAAAGCGAAAAGAAAAGCATAATAAGAAGAAAATTGGGCCTCATTCCTGCCACAATAGGCGGTGTCACCTGATGCAAAACATAACCTACAGCCATTAAAAGTGCAGTAATTAAGGAATCCTTTAATTTCATAAATTAAAACCTCCTTAATGTTTTTTGAAATTTTCATAAAAAAAAGCACCCATCCCCAGCGGGACGGATGCTTTTATCCGCGGTGCCACCCGAGTTAGCCCTGTAAGAAGCAAAAACGGCATTTCACCCATCAGGATGAAATGCCGTATATGCCACCTGAAAGCAGGACTCTCTCTTAGGGTACGGCTAAATCCTGCGATACCCCGCCCTTTTTTTAACGGAGGGCTTCCCGGCAGCAGCTACTTGAACCCTCTTTCGCCACCGCATCTACAGGGCCCATTCACCCTACCTTTCGGTACCACCTTTCCACCACCGGCAGCTCTCTTTAACCTTCCGGTAAGGCTACTCTTCCCTGTCATTGAATTTATCGTTTTAAAACTTTAATATTATTTTAGAATATTATATATCATCTTTCTATAGATTGCAATATAGCTTTTTACTATTTTCAAAAATTTTTTGTCACAACAGCTTGTAAAAAAATTAATGTATCTTAAAAAAACTAATCGCTTTTTCCCATATTATTTTCTTTATCTCCTCTACATCTATATCTTTCAAATTAGCATAGTAATCGTAAATAATTTTTATCAATGTAGGGTCATTCCTCCTACCCCTGTAGGGCTCCGGAGTGAGGTATGGAGAATCGGTTTCTAAAAAAACCCTTTCTAAGGGTAAATGCCTTATTACTTCCCTGCCCGATTTATTTTTTTTAAAGGTCATCGATCCCCCGAAGGAAAAAAAGTAGCCTCTTTTTAAAGCTTCCTCCGCCATCGAAATGTCCCCCGAAAAGCAGTGAAGCATTACATCCTTTGTTCCCACTTCTTCTAAAATTTTCAAGACATCCTCATGAGCTTCCCTGTCATGGACAACAACAGGAAGTTCAAGCTCTCCTGCCAAGTAAAGCTGTTCTCTAAATACCTCTATCTGTCTTTCTTTGGGAGAAAAATCGTAATAATAGTCAAGGCCGATTTCTCCCAAAGCGACGACCTTAGGATTTTTCGAAAGCTTCCTTAATTCATTAATATAATCCTTATTCACTTTTGCAGCCTCGTGGGGGTGAACCCCCACGGCCGCAAATATATTGTCATGTTTTGAAAGCTCCACTGAAAGCAGGCTGGAATCAATATCTACTCCTGCATTTATAAAATATACATTTTCCCTTTTTGCCTTTTCGACTATTTCAAGCCTATCTTTATCAAAAGCCTCATCGTCCAAATGGGCGTGAACATCCAAATACAACACCTTCAACCCCTTATTTGACTTTTGCGCCCGATGGAATATCCCTTTCCACCGTGATGATTGAAAGTTTGTCCTGAGTTGATGCTGCAAGAAGCATCCCTTGAGATTCTACTCCCTTTAATCTGGCCGGTTTTAAATTTGCCACAACCACTATTTTCTTACCGATAAGCTCTTCAGGTGAATAATATTTTGCAATTCCCGCTACAATCTGCCTTTTTTCCTCGCCTATTTTCACCTGCAATTTGAGGAGTTTCTCCGCTCCCTCGATCTTTTCTGCATCTACTACTTCTGCAATCCTAAGTTCAACCTTTGAAAAGTCATCAATCGTGATTATATTGTTTTCTTCTCCTTTTTGTTCTTTAATCTCTTTGTTATTATTGTTGTTTTTATCCTTTGAACTTTCTTGAGCCTTTTCAATCCTGGGGAATATTATTTCCTTCTGGCCTATTTTTGTACCCACCGGTAAAACACCCCATTTTTTAGCATTCTCCCACGTGCAAACCTCATCGGGTATGCCGAGCTGTTTTCTGATTTTTTGGGGCGTATTGGGCATAAAAGGAGAAATGTGGATTGAAATTACACGAAGCGCTTCTGCAAGGTTAAAAAGCACCGTGTTTAGCCTATCTTTTTTGGCATCGTCCTTTGCAAGAATCCAAGGAGATGTCTCGTCTATATATTTATTTGCCCTTCCTATGAACTGCCATATCTCCTTTAAGGCTTCGGAAAATTCAAAGGAGTCCATCAACGATTCTATCTTTTGCGGCAAGGATCTCGCCATTTCTATTAGTTCTCTGTCTTCTTCGGTGAATTCACCGGCTTTGGGTATCTGTCCGCCGCAGTACTTTTCAATCATTGTCACCGTTCTTGAAAGTAAATTCCCAAGGTCGTTGGCAAGGTCATAGTTTATCCTGTCAATAAGGGCATCGTTTGAAAAATTGCCATCTGCTCCGAAGGGTATTTCTCTTAATAAAAAGTACCTAATGGCATCAACACCGTACAAATCTACCAATACCCTCGGGTCTACCACATTACCCTTAGATTTAGACATCTTCCCGCCTTCCAATATAAGCCAGCCGTGTCCGAATACCCTCTTGGGAAGGGGAAGGTCTAATGCCATAAGCATTGCGGGCCATATAATTGTATGGAACCTTACGATTTCCTTACCTACTAAATGTACGTCAGCGGGCCAGTATTTTTCAAAGAGCTTATTGTCAAAGGGATATCCCAAGGCAGTGATGTAATTTGACAGGGCGTCTATCCAGACGTAAACCACATGCCCTTCATCAAAGGTAACGGGTATTCCCCAGTTAAAACTGGTCCTTGAGACACAAAGGTCTTCAAGCCCGGGCCTTAAAAAGTTATTTAACATCTCATTCCTTCTCGAAGGAGGCTGTATGAAATCCGGGTTTTTTTCAATATATTCTATGAGTTTATCCCGGTATTTTGAAAGCCTGAAAAAGTATGCCTCTTCCTTTACAAGTTCTACAGGCCTCCCACAGTCCGGGCATTTGCCCTCAATCAATTCCCTTTCTGTAAAAAAGGATTCGCAGGGTGTGCAGTACCATCCTTCGTATTCACCTTTATAAATATCTCCCTTTTCGTAAAGTTTCTTAAAAATTTCCTGGACGCCTTTTACATGGTATTCATCGGTAGTCCTTATAAAATGGTCGTAAGATATGTCCAGTATCTTCCAAAGTTCCTTTATCCAGTCCACTATTTCGTCAACGTACTCCTTAGGGGTTTTTCCCTTTTCTTGGGCTTTCCTTTGAATCTTCTGCCCGTGCTCGTCCGTCCCCGTTAAAAAGAAAACGTCGAAGCCCGTAAGCCTTTTGAACCTGGCCATGGCATCGGCTGCCACAGTCGTATAAGAATGGCCTATGTGCAGTTTGTCGCTTGGATAGTAAATAGGGGTCGTAATATAAAAGGTTTTCCTTTCCACTATTTGCCCTCCTCCTTTTTGGTGAAAATATTATTAAACCCTTTTATAAATCAAAAAACCCCCGCCCTTTGATAAAAGGGGCGAGGGTTGCCCGCGGTACCACCCTAATTCGCCTTTTCGGCCTTTTTTGCTTTATCGGGCGCATCCCGCCTTTGCCTTAAGGGAAAAACCTTTTGGCAAAAGTTTTCTCCAGGTCCATGTTCGGCAAAAAAGCAGGCACCGGCTTTCACCTTCCCCGGCTCTCTTTAGCCTCTTTTTATACCTACTCAACCCTTCATTGAAGCTCTCTATTAAGTTTAGATAATATATACCAGTTTTTTCGGCTTATGTCAAGCTTCCGTATAAAAACTGCCAAAGGGTGATTCCTCTTTTTTTAGCTTCCCTTCCCTTACCAATTCCTCCAATATATTTTTTAATGCGTTCACTTCTAAAACCACTTTTGGATTTTTAGAACTTATGTTTTTAGCCGCTTTTAAAAGGGTTGTCTCATAAATGGGGAGTTCCTCGGCTATTAAATTAAAATACTCGTCCTTCTCTTTTTTGCTTTGTTCCACCAGCTCATCAAAGGGATTTTTTATATGGGGGCTAATAGAATAGGGGTATCTAATCCTTATCGCAATGGTCCTTCCGAATAATGGCGTTGAAACAAAAGCGTCACCTGATGGAAGGTAGGGAAGCCTTTTTGCCTCTTCAGAGCTTAAATCCGTCTCCTCCATTATGGTGCTTATATCGTTTCCCCTGACCGTCCTGAATATAATCTTTGTATTAAGCTGGGCAGTGACCGTCTCGTCTAAAAGTGTCGGCCTTTGGGTGGCTAAAACCAGAAATACCCCGTATTTTCTTCCTTCCTGGGCAATTTCCTTTATTATACCCTTGCTTGGAGCATCATAGCCCTTTGGCGCAAAGTTATGGGCTTCATCAGTAGCCACAACAAAGGGTGGGAAGTACTCATGGCCTATTTCTCCTTTTAGCTCCCCGTCTTTATAATCCCTTCTTTTTCTATATAAACTCGAGAGAATATATGTGGCAAATACCTGCAAAAGCCATATAGGCCCCTGGATGACGGAAAGTTTTCCTGCTTTTAAAGCATTTACAACGGGGTTTATGTCGTGGCTGAATATCCCCGAATAGTAAAGCCTCTTTAATCTCCACGAAATCCCCTGTACAGAGGGTAAAGGAATGTTCGAATACTCTTCAATCAATTCCCTCAATCTTTTGTACTTTTCCCTTTCACTGTCTTTTAGCCCCTCCACGGAAAGCATCTTGTCCAATTTTGTTTTTCCCATTTCCAAGCCTTCGCATAAATCTTCAATCCTTGAAGAAAAACTGGTGTAAGTATCTCCTTTTTTAAAAAGGATTTCCACCGCACTGGACATAGCCTCCGTCAGCGGCTTCACGGCAGATAAAAGGTCCAAAAGGTCCCTTGCGGATAGTGCTGAAAACTCTACTCCTATGTCTTCCCCTATCTGGAATTTCTGAAACTCAAAAGTAAAGTCTGGGCTTTCGGGAAGGCCCGATGAATTGGAAAAATCCATTTCGTAATGGGGGTCAAGTATTATGGAAGGTATTCTTTTTTTCATCAATTCTTCCATTATTACCCTCATGCCGAAGGACTTCCCAGAGCCCGAGCCTCCGAAAATACCGATATGGGGGTACTGCTGAAAGGACCTTAAATCCAAAATAAAGGGTACCCCCTTAGTTTTTTCAGCACTGCCCTTATTTAATACATAAAAGAGTCCCTTTAGCTCGTCCTCCATAGTTAGTGCGGTTTCTTCCGTATGTTTTATCTCTCCCAGCACAAGGCCTTCTTCTTTTTTACCCTTTATAAGTAAATTTTTTACCTCAAAAAATTGAGGAACCCTTGCTTTCGAACCCGTTACTATTGGGTAGGTGGTCTCCGTCATGAGCTTTACCTTTGCCACATTCACTTCCTCTTCATCAATGCTGTAACCCAGCCTCTTTAATGACTCTATGACCTTAGCATCAAAAAAATCGTGGTTTACGGAAAAAGGGATGTATCTATTGTAGGAAAAGGTTTCCGATACCTCTCCTATTACCGGTCCCTGATTGGGGTCTTCTATAAGTATCAGTTCATTCATCCTGAACTTTCTTTCTTTTGAGGCTATGTAAACCTCATGAGATGTTGTAAGCCCAACCACGTTCATTTTTTTCATCCCCCTTTAATTTATGGGTTTCTTTTTTCCCTTTTTGGAGTTAAAACTTCCATAAAATCCTCCCCTAAATAGCTTTTTGCAACCATTTCCATAAAAGGATCCCGTATTTTTACCCTTTTGTCGATTATATCCATCCAAAGGGGGATACCCCTGCTGTTTTCAGGGGTGAGGGTGTATACAAGGTTTGCAACAAATTTCGCGTATTCCTTCTGCTCTTCTAATATATCCACACCTATGGGTTTTGGGTCAATAGAACTCCTCATAAAAAACGTCCTGAAGCCTTCTTTAAAAAGCCCCGGTTTTATTTCTAAGTATTCCCCCATATCCATTATGCCGAGCAATATTTCCCAGTCAGCAGAATACTTAAATACGGAAGGAAGCAATTCCCTTATTAAACTGCTTATAAGCGATGTAGAAATTCCCTCAACTATGCCAGCAACTATTACATTTTTGTTTAAAGCAATATTTTTAATTTGTTCAAAATAGTCCTTTGCTTCAATTTTAAACCTGACTAAAGAGCCGTCAAGAAAAAGCACCTTAGGATTAAATCTTTCCAAAGCCTCTTTTGCTGCCTTAGCCTCAAGCTCTGCAAGGCCCTTTTTTAATAAAGCTTTATACTCTTCTTCGTCCATAAGGTCATCCAACAAAAGGGGAGAGTCCACTTCCGAAAGAAGGATTTCCTCACGCCTTTTTTCAGAAGACAAACCAAGAGCGCGCTTAATGTAAAATAGATATGGGTATACACCCCCTATGCTGTTTATAGAGCCATCGACACCCGCTATTCCACCCTTTAATTTTATTTCATCAAGCTCGCTTTCCGAAAGTTTATCGGCTTTTAAAAACTCACCTATGTAATTTTCTTCTATTACGGTTCTTATCCTCTCCCTTTTGGGCCTTTTTGAAATTCTCTCCCTCAATTTTTCAGCCGTTTCCTTAATTTTTTCCTTTAAATCTTCACTTACATCCGTGAAATTTTCCTCTTTTTTCAAAATTACCGCCTCCAGAATTTGTATAAATTTTAACAAATGTTGACTCTTTTTTACATAAATGGTATATTTTTGTTAGAAAAATTTTGTCGAAAGGGGGCGAATCTCATGAAGTCAACGGGGGTCGTTCGAAAAGTTGATGAGCTCGGCAGGGTAGTAATACCCATTGAGCTTAGGAGGGTTTTAAATATTTCTGAAAAAGATCCCCTCGAAATCTATGTAGATGGCGACAAAATAATTCTGAAAAAATACGAACCCGGCTGCATCTTCTGCGGAAGTGCAGATGACGTAGTAAATTTCAAAGGCAAAAATGTTTGCAAAAAATGTATAAGTGAAATGAACAACCACTAATGGAAACCTGAGGCAGGCAGTACATTTTACCTGCCTTTTTAATTTCATTTATGAAAATCATTGTAAATCTCATTTTTTGATATATTGAATTCCTTAGAAACCCTTCTTATGGCTTGACTTTTGGCCATCCCGTTTTTTATATATTCCTCAACCCTCTCTAAGGCTTGTTTTTTTATATCAAAGAAGGCTCCCCCTTTTAATTCCTCTTCTTGCTTTATTCCCTCGATAACAACCACAAACTCCCCCCGGGGTTCTTCTTCTTGGTATTTTGCCAGGGCTTCCTCCAAAGACCCTCTAAAGATTTCTTCATAAAACTTGGTAAGCTCCCTTGCCAAGACGATGTTCCTATTTCCCATTTTATCTTTTATTTCCCTTAGTGTCTTTACTATTCTGTGGGGCGATTCGTACAAAATAATCGTCCTTTTTTCCCTTGAAAGCTCCTCGAGGATTTTCTCCCTCTCCTTCTCCTTTTTAGGCAAAAAACCCTCGAACACAAACCTTTTTGTGGAAAACCCAGAAACGATTAATGCAAGGATAAAAGCAGAAGGGCCAGGAAGTGGGACAATATCTATGTTTTCTCTTATAGCAGCCCTTATCAAATCCTCTCCGGGGTCGGATATTCCGGGAGTCCCGGCATCTGATACCAATGCAACATCTTCTCCAGAAATCAACCTCTTTATAATCTCTTCACCTTTTGAGTTCTTATTATGTTCATGATAGGATATCAAAGGTTTTTTTATGCCGTAGTGGTTTAACAATTTTTTTGTCACCCTGGTATCCTCTGCAGCTATAACATCAACCTCTTTTAAAACCTTCAATACCCTAAGGGTAATATCCTCTAAATTCCCTATGGGGGTCGGGCATAAAAAAAGCCTGCCCTTTTTGGACTCCATTAAAATTCCTCCTAAAATTTTTCATAAAAATTACAACTCAAAAATTTACTTTATTTATATAATAATTATAACTTATTTTTTCCAGCTGTTGAATTTTTCTAATATCATGTTGATTTTCTTTTATTTTTGTTACAAAATTAATTTACACGCTCAATAAAAGGAGGAGGAAAAGTTGACTGAAATAAAGGATTATATTAACGAAAAAGATTACGTAGTAAGGGCTATTGATGAAAAAGCTGGAATACTTGCTTTTTGCGGGCGCACCACAATGCTTGTAGAAAAAGCAAGAACAATTCATAATACACTCCCTACTGCTTCTGCTGCCTTCGGGCGATTGCTTACCGCTTCAGCCCTAATGGGCCTTATGTTAAAGGGAGAAAAGGATACCGTTACCCTCCGAGTTGATGGTGAGGGAATATCCGGGACAATAGTCGCGCATGCTGATTCAAAGGGAAATGTCAAGGGATTTATAGGAAACCCCAGTGCTGACCTTCCATTAAACGAAAAAGGCAAGCTTGATGTAAGCGGAATAGTAGGAAATTCAGGAACCCTCACAGTTATAAAGGATTTAGGTTTAAAGGAACCTTATATAGGTCAGGTCCCTTTAATTTCAGGTGAACTTGCAGAAGATTTAACTTATTACTTTGCCAAATCAGAACAGATTCCTTCTTGCGTCGCCTTAGGAGTATTAGTTGATACGGACGGCAGCATTAAAGCTTCTGGCGGTTTTATCATTCAGCTATTACCGGAATCAGACGAAAAGGCAGCCATTTATATTGAAGAAAAATTAAAAGAAATAAAATCTATAACACAATTAATAGAAAATCATATTACCCCTGAAGATATTTTAAAAGAAATTTTAAAAGATTTTAATCTAAAATTTACCTTAAAACACGAAATTCAATACTCTTGCAACTGCTCTAAGGAAAAAATAGAAAGCATTTTACTAAGCCTCGGAAAAGAAGAAGTGGAAAACATACTAAAAACCGAAGGCATGGTAGAACTTGTTTGCAATTACTGTAAAAAAGCCTATCGCTTTAATGAGGAAGATGTTAAGAAAATTTTTGATAACAATTAAATCCCCTACCCTCTGCGGATAGGGGATTTTGGTTTATCCTAAAATCCCTAAAGCTTTTAAACAATCACTTATAGCTTTTTTGGTCTTTTCATCTGCATCCACAAGGGGTGGCCTTAATCCTCCCACCTTTAAACCCATTTGATTCAATGCTTCTTTCACGGGGATGGGATTTGTTGTTATAAACAAGGTCTTAAATAAATCAAAAAGCCTCAAATGTATTTCTAAAGCTTTCTTTACATCCCCTTTCTCAAAACTTTCTATCATTTCTTTTATTTCTTTACCTGCGACGTGGGATGCAACACTCACCACACCCTTTGCCCCTAAGGAAAGCATGGGTAAAGTTAAGCTATCGTCTCCGCTGTAAACATCAATTTCTGGAGCAAGTTTCTTTGTAAGGCTTGTTTTATCAAGATTGCCGCCTGCATCCTTTAAGGCGACAATGTTTTTTACCTTGGAAAGCCTTGCTATTGTCTCGGGCTCTATATTTACCGAGGTCCTACCGGGCACATTGTATAGCATACAGGGAATATTTACGCTTTCAGCAATCATCTTAAAGTGCCGGTAAAGCCCTTCCTGCGTAGGTTTGTTGTAATAGGGGGCAACTAATAAAAGCCCATCAACCCCTATTTCCTGAGCCTTCACGGAAAGTTCTATACTTTTTGCAGTGTTGTTGGAACCTGTACCCGCGATGATTTTTGCCCTTTTATTAGAGGCTTCCAATGCTGCTTTGTAAAGATTCAATTTTTCTTCATCGGTCAGGGTAGGGGATTCGCCCGTCGTCCCCGTTACCACTATGGAATCACTGCCGTTTGCGATAAGGTAATCGATTAACTCTTGAAAGGAATCATAATCCACCTTTAATTCATCGTTAAAAGGTGTTACCACAGCAGTAATAACCTTTCCAAAATCCATAAAATTAAATCCTCCCCTTTTTTAATATTACTATCCTATGATTTCTACTGTCAGCTATATATAAATTGCCTTCATCATCAAAACAAATCCCTTTTGGAGTGTTAAACTGCCCTTTTCCAAAGCCATAGCCGCCAATGCTCTTTATGTGATCCCCCCTTAAGTTAAAAACCTCTATTCTGTGATTTGCCGTGTTAGACAAAAAGACAAGACTTCCCTTTACTGCAATGCCTTGAATTCCTGAATCTTCAGGATTTCGTTCATCTGTAGAAAATAATCCTTTTGCCTCCTCATTTAAGAGCTCTTTAAAACCTCCTGATTCCCATTTTACCACAGAAGGTGAGTCAAATTTCAATATATATACATTCCCCTTTTCATCAAAAGCTATTTCTTTTGGCGTTTCTATTTCTATTTGCTTTATAAAGGTACCATTGTTGTCATATACATTTATCCTATCATTAAAAGTATCCGCAATATAAAGATTATCATCCTCGCCTACAGCAATATCCTGAGGGCCTAGAAGCTCTCCGTAGTTGTCAAAAACCCCAAATTCTCCTGTCCCTCCACCCCGGGTGCCGAAGCTTTTTATATAATTTCCCTCAGTATCGAAAATATGCACTTTATCTAAATCTAATACAAAAATTTTTCCCTTTGATACTACAGCATCCTTTGGCATCATAAAATCTTTATTTGGCAAAGATAAGTTAAATAAAAAGGCCCCATCTTTTTTGAATACCTGGACTTTTCCTGTATCCTCGTAAAAATTCTCGCTTATTACAATAATATATTCATTATCTGCATAAACGTGATGGGGAAACACAAAATTTTCTTTAGTATCTTTTTCATCAATAATCTTTATTGGTTTCCCCTTTTCAAAAAATACTATTTTATTCAAGTAAGAAAAACATGCAACAAGTATTCCTTTTTTCCCGTATATACTTGAGTAACCAAAGTATTCGCCTTTATATAAATCGGACAATTTATAATATTCCGTTTTCTTTTCACTATTAAAATCAATTTTTATTATTTTGTCGCTTAAAAGGGCAAAAATCCCTTCTTCATTCACTGCAACATCCTGGGGTTCATCCTCTAAAGGATAATCCTTTAAAAAGGTGCCTGCAGGGCTAAATTTTTGCAGCCTTTTATTTAGGGTGTCGGCTACATAGATGTTGTCTTCATCATCTACTGCGATTCCAAGAGGACCTATATAAAATTCAGAACCCATAGTTTTAAACTGCCCTTTTTTGCTACCGCTTTCTCCAAATTTTTTTAGGACATTGCCTTCTGAATCAAATATGTAAACCTTATCATAACTTAAAACCACAAGCTCACCTTTAGAATTTACAGCAATGCTTCTTGGGAAAAAGTTTTCTTCAGGTTTAAAAGTCTTAACCTCTTTTTCATTTTGATACTTGATGATTTCTCCTCTACCAATATCTGCGACATATACGATACCGTATTTATCCACAGCAATATCAACATAATCCTTTTCATTGCTATCTAAAGGAGCAAATCTTTTTAAAAAGTTATAATTTTTGTCAAAGACAAAAATGCTGCCCTTAATGGAAACCTGATCTAAGATGTATATATCCCCTTTTTCATCTACTGCAGAACTTACTGGGTAAAAAGGTGATTCTTCCTTAAGCCCCGGTATTTCATAACACCCGCTGTAATTATTATTTTGTTTACTTATTGGAACCTCCTTACCACAGGACACCAACATTAGAGAAAATAACGTGATTAGTATCACAAAAAATAATACTCCTTTGAAAGCTTTCACTGAAAATCCCTTCCATTTATACAATTTAAAAAAAATAAGGGTAAAAAAGATTACCCCTATCTATCATCGCGATTGAAAAATCCTGCAATTGCAAGAAGCCTCAAAAGCTGCATTACAGCCATCAATGTTGCTGCCACATAAGTAAGCGCAGCAGCACTCAGCACCCTTCTTACACCGTATGCTTCATCGGGAGCGATAAATCCCTGCCCTTCTAATACTGCAACAGCCCTGCTGCTCGCATTATACTCTACGGGAAGTGTAAAGAGCTGGAAGATAACCGCAAGGCTGAAAAGCAGTATACCCAATGTAAGCAGGGTATCTGCGTTCATAATTAACCCGATAAAAAACAGCGGAAAAGCCATTTGAGAACCAATATTCGCAAGGGGTACTATAGAATTTCTTAGAGCAAGAGGGGCATATCTTTCGCTGTGCTGTATCGCATGCCCGCATTCATGAGCAGCAACACCAAGGGCTGCTAAGGAGCGACCGCTGTAAACCTCTGGAGAAAGCCTTAAAACCTTATTTCTCGGGTCATAATAATCTGAAAGTCTTCCCCTTGTCATCTCTATTGAAACATCATATATCCCATTCCTCCTCAATATCTCTCTTGCCACTTCAGCACCGGTTAAACCAATCCTCGCCGGCACCTTTAAATACCTTTCAAAAGTAGAAGAAACCTTCGCTTGAGCGTAAAAAGCAAGAATTAAAGCAGGTAGCAGGATTATCCATGTTGGGTCATATCCCCAGAAAAACGGATAATACATCTTCCTTCCCCCTTTAAGGGTGATATTTTATTTAATAATATAGTTTTTATAAATCCATTTCAACATCGTTTTTTACCACTTCTTCCTTAGGAAATTCTTTAATTTCTTTAGTTTCCTTTAATTCTACCTCAATTGTTCCTTTTTGCTCATTGATGCTGGTTATTATTCCTTCACCAAAGGAAGTGAAAACCTCATTTCCCACTTCAAACCTTTCCTTTTCAACAACGTCTTCCCCATTTTCTTGCGATTTGTAATTGTCATATTCATACCTCAAGCAGCACATGAGCCTGCCGCAGAGGCCTGATATTTTCCCGGGATTTAAAGAAAGGTTTTGCTGTTTTGCCATTTTTATTGAAACTGGGTCAAATTCCCCCAAAAAAGTGTGGCAGCAAATAACCCTGCCGCAGGGACCCAATCCCCCTACCATTTTCGCTTCATCCCTTACTCCTATCTGGCGTAGTTCTATACGAGTCCTGAATATGGAAGCCAAATCCTTAACGAGTTCCCTAAAATCTACTCTGCCATCAGCGGTAAAGTAAAATATCAGTTTTGATCTATCAAAAGTATATTCAACATCTACCAGTTTCATTTCAAGACCATGTTCTTGTATTTTTTTTTCTGCTATTATCTCAGCTTCCTTAGCCCTTCTTTTGTTTTCCTCAAAAATCATATCATCCTCTTCAGTAGCCTTTCTTAATACATCTTTTAATGGAGAAACTATATCCTCCTCCATCACATCCTTAGGGCCTACCACTACCTCTCCGTATTCGAGGCCCCTTGCCGTTTCAACTATCACTTTATCTCCAGTATTAAGCTCAATTTCACCGGGGTTAAAATAGTAGATTTTACCTGCTTTTTTAAACCTTACGCCAACTACCCTCACCATAATGCATTACCTCCAAAGGGCAAGGAGCAAATTGAAAAGCCCTATGTTTTCATTACCCCTTGATTTTACATACTCTATGGTTTTATTTATTTTGTCCATAATCTTTAAAACTTCCTCGATACATAACCTGTTTGCAATGTTTTTTATTACATCTTGGTATTCCTCATTTACTATTTTTACTTTACTATTAGTCTTTGCTACCAAAACATCTCTATACAAAGTCGAAAGGAATTCTAATACTGCTTCTTTGTCATCCAAGTTGGTTATTTGGTTAAAAAAATCGAGTTTTTCATAGGGTAAAGACTTTTCTATAATAACTTTAAAAAGTTTATCAACAAAATCTTTATCAAAGGTGTATTTTTTAAAAGGTTTTGCCCTTTCTATAACCCTGCACCTTGAAATCACCGTAGGAATAATATTTTTTATATTTTCTGAAAGAAGAATAAATATGCTCTGTGAAGGGGGTTCTTCCAAGGTTTTTAAGATGCTATTTTGAGCTTCCAAAGTCATTTTATCTGCTTCATAAATAACATAAACCTTTTTTTTCCCTTCAACTGGAGAAAGGTAGGAATCAAATATTATATCTCTTATGCTTTCTATTTTCACCGAAGAGCCTTCTGGCTTTACTTCTACAAGGTCTGCAAATACACCCTTTTCGATCTTAACGCAGTTCTTGCAGTAATCGCAAAAACCGTCGTTCTTTTCTAAACAATTCGCTGTTTTTGCAATTTTTATTGCTTCTTTTTGTGTTTCCTCTAACGGGCCCAACAAAATGTAAGCGTGGAATAAATCATGCATAAAGGTCAACTATAAGCCCCCTTATTTCATCTAAAAGAGAAAGTATTTTCAAAGTATCCTTATTCTCTGACAAAAATTGCTCTGCCAGTTCAAGTATCTTTTCATCAATGATTTTTATAGCAGTAAGCACTTTCTGCCGGCCAAAACGGGCAAAGTTTTTTTCTTCGAAAACATCTATACCAAGCTCCAAGCATCTTTTTAAAAAATTTCTTAGAAGTTCCCTGTATTTTTTAAAATCTTCTAAGGTTTGCGTTTTTAAAAGCTTTTTTGATTGTTCGTCCAAAGCTTTAAACATAAAGTCCAGTTCTTCTCTTGAAAAAGTTTCCTTGCTTTTTTTAAGGTATTCACCGAATTCCCTGCCTGAACTCTTTTTTTTCTCTACTTTTACTGAATTCAAACCCAATTCTTCAGAAAGCCTGTTCACCCTTATCATATTTTTTCAAACCTCTCCACATTCAAAACAAAGACAGTAGCCCCGCCCACTGTAACTTCAATGGGATAAGGGGCAAAGGTTTCTCCGGGTACCCCAGGGAAAAGGGTAACAACCTGCTTCCTCGGTTTGCATATTTTTTCGAGTAAGCCCAAAACTTCTTCTAACCTCTCTTCTTCTAAACCGATTAACAATGTGGTGTTTCCTCTTTTCAAAAAACCTCCTGTGCTTGCAAGCCTTGTTACACCTATATTCCTTTTGGTAAGCTCTTCTACCACCTTTGAGCTGTCACTATCGTCTACTACGGCCATAATCAATTTCATTAATGGCCCCCCTTTTTTTAATTATGTTATGTCAAATTAAAATATCAAAAATTATATACCAATAGCCTATAAAACATTGAAACTAAAATTTTTTTAGAAAAAAGAAGGATTCCCCCCTCTTGGTGTCGTAGGTAGTAGTTGCCAAAAACAAATACCATCAACCCCAAAAAGGAGGGAATCCTTAATTTATGTTTCGACAACCACTACCTATTTTCCTCTTAACTTCTTTATTAAATTTTTTACTCAAAATCTTCCTCTTTACTGCTAAACATTTTAAAGTCGATATTGAACCTCCTGCTGAACTTAAATCTT
>Ga0207432_10154_pt1 | contig 21492 bp, 22 predicted proteins | sample YelNatsi2bottle7_FD_187543 | JGI IMG/M metagenome (GOLD analysis project Ga0207432, IMG submission 187543) | Hot spring thermophilic microbial communities from Obsidian Pool, Yellowstone National Park, USA - site 2 bottle 7 (SPAdes) (version 2) | ecosystem: Environmental > Aquatic > Thermal... | reverse complement strand
CAATCCCCAACACCTCTCATCTCTCCTTGTAGTTTTTAATTATATTTAACTACAAGGAAAGTTATTTTGATAGATGAGTGGGGAATTTTCTTTCCCATAAGTGGGTATTTTTATTTTACCATTGACATGCCTGAGAAATTTTAGGATAGGAAATGCTTTTATACATTTGCTTTACGCGCTATAATGGATCCATGTATATTTAGCATATTTTAATCAGGGGTGGTGTATTTAAATTGGGAGAAGAAAAATACAATGCTGAAGAGATCCTGGAGCAAATAATTTGTATCGCACATTACGAACATGATGTAGCGGAATTTGGACTCAGAGTGGCTGAGACCCTTTATGAACATGGCTATATAGATAAGGCAGTCTACGAGGTTCTTGTAGGGAAATAAAATTTTTTGCATCTGGAAATGCTTTTTCAAAAACGAAAACCGCAGGGTTTTATAAGCAGTCCTGCGGTTTTTTATTTGCGTTATGTTAGGTTAATTTTTCCACTGCTGCAGCTTTGTCAGCTCGGCTAACTCGAACATAGAAGTCCAGGGTGGTTTGTATGCTTGAGTGGCCAGCCAGTTTTGAAATGACAGCTAAGGGAACATTTTCAGCAACAAGATGAGTACAAAATGTATGACGGAAAACATGCGCGGAAATTTCTTCGATGCCAGCTATGCGGCAATATTTTTTGATTATTTTATCAACCGATTCTCTCCTCAGCGGGCCGCGCTGGCCGATGAAAAGTTTATCACTTAAGGATGACTTTGTTGCAAGGTATTCTTCCAAAGCCTTTTTGACCTGTGAATTTAAAGGTATTTCTCGATACTTATTGCCTTTACCGTTGCGCACAGCGATATATGAGTAGTTTTGACTGCCATTTCTTTCTGTTAAATGTATATCTTGTACGGTTAAAGAAACGAGTTCGGAAACTCTTACTCCTGTGTTTATCAGAAGCTCGATCAGAGCTATATCTCGCTTATTTCCGCTTGCGTATACTGCCCGCTTAAGCCTGTTAAGTTCGTTTCGGCTAATGGTTCTGATTTCTCTGTCGTGAATGTCGGCAACAGAAATACCACAAATGTTTGCTTCTGTTCCTGTGCCAGCTTGTATAAGAAACTGGTTGAAGTTTTTTAAAGCAGCCATTTTCCTGTTGATTGAGGACGGCTTTTGCTTTGCCACATTTAGCAAGTAATTGCGGTATTCCCGAGCATCTTGCTCAAGAATTCTACCGTCGAATTCCTTGGCATATGTATCGGAAAACCACTGTAAAAATTCATTTATGTCGGCGCAGTAACTTGCCACTGTATTTTGGCTCTTCCCTGTTTGTTTTAAGTCTTCTTCAAACTTTTTCAACCAATCCACAACAATTACCTCCTGTTCTGTAAATTGGATTGGCTACATAATTTGGCTTCATAACATATCATTATGTGGCGAGTTTTACGATTTTAAAAACGAATTTTTTTGATATTTTCGTTTTTAAAAACAGAAATAAGCAATAAAAATCTCGCCACATAAAATTTTTGCTTATTTTTTCCCACCTAATGCATCCTTATATGCTTCCTCTAAGATGTCATTTAAGTCTTCAATAATTTGGGATAAAGTTTTCCGATGTTCGATTAAGACTTCTTTGGTAATAGATTTGTATTTTTCTTTCAGTTCTGCAAGAGTGTTAAAATATAGGACTATATCGCTGATAGTTCTTAACAACAATTGCAGTTCTGATTCTGTTACTTTGTGTTCATTATATTTCGCAATTGATGCAGACAGATTTTCCACTAAAAAATACATTTGAGATGGGTCCCCTATCTTTGTCCATTCGAATTCTTTCAGGAATTCACTCAAGGTGTTGGCTTTTTCTACAAACTGTGGTTCCCGTATATTAGTACGACCAAGAAGGAAGTCAAGTGAAACCTGAAAATAATCAGCAATTTTGATTAGACTTTCTATTGAAGGTTCGGCACGGTTGGTTTCGTATTTAGTCCATGCCGCGTCCGAAACTCCGATAATCTTTCCGATTTCTTTCATTGTAAGTCCTTTTTCTTTGCGAAGCATTTTAAGTCTTTCGCCGATCAATTGCTGTCAACTCCTTTCGTAAAGAGTATATCATAAAAATTAGCGGAAAAAAAGTTAGTGAAAAAATAAAGCAGTAAAATTTGCACACTAACAAATTAGATGTTATAATGAAAATGTCTTAAAAGTTAGTGAAGGGGGTGATATGTATGAGTAGTACCAATTATGATACGGCAAAAATTAAGCTGGAACGCGCCAGACAAGGAAAAAGTATAGTTGAGCTTGCAAAAGAAGCGAACTTAAGCACAAAGACGATCATAAGGATAGAACAAAATAAAGTAATTCCGAGATTGCAGACAGTTGGGAAAATTGCTGCGGCCCTCGGCAAGGATATAGAAGAGTTTTTAGTTTTATAAGAAAATTAGTTTTAGTTTATTTAAAAATTAAAAAACAAGAAAGGATGGTTTGGATGGACATGAGAGAAGATAATGATATAAAAGTAAAAATAAAGCCCTCAGTTTATAGCGCAATTCGAAATTATCCTTCTTCTCTTTCATACCCGTTAGAGTTTCTAAATAAAGATGAAAAAGATGTTACTATAGTTGAAAAAATCGTTTATGCTACATCTAAAATAGAAGATATGATTTTGTCTCTTGCAAGATTATTTGATATAACAAGAATGGAGCTGGCATGGTATTTTACTAAAGAGGAAGTATTCTTTTTTCTTCGTACTTTAGAAAATCTTTTATTTCAGGTCGTAGAAGGTTTAAATCCTAGAGAAATGATTGAACTGTGGATTGATGATGTATTAGAGTATCGATATGATACATTAACAGATGAAGATTTTAAGGTTGCTAAGACGCTAAGAGACAAAGTTCGAAAACTGAGTGCTTTTCAAGCATATGTAATGATAGTGTTGGGTTTGGATTTTATAAGAAAAAGAGATAACTTTACAATGGATGATATAAGAAAAACTTTTATGGCCGTATAAAATTTTAGCATTCCTTTGCTGGGGGACTTTGGAGGTTCCCCAGCAATTCTTATAGTGTTTCAATTAATAAGGAGATGATGAATATTGGGAAATACAATACCGACTGGTCAGAAGAAAAATACAGGAGATTTCTAAAAGAAGGGCGCGGACAGGGGGAAGGGAAAGACTATAAGCCGTGGCTCACCGTGCAGGATTTTCCGTCAAAAGGCCGCTGCCACAGAATTTTCGGGTGGAAGACGGAACGGATTCACCATTTTTTTACGGACAGCGAGGCGAGGTTCTTTTATTTACTTGAATGGGAAGATTCGGTAATTGACATCAGAGAACATTTTCTGCTTTTGGATTATGAAGACCGGGTGCAGAATAGAGAAGACCTGCGGTTTGATCTTTTTACCGACAAAAAATCGGGAATACCCTATGTTATTTCAACTTCATTTTTAATTACGGTTAGAACCCAAGATGGCAATGTGAGGTATTTAGCGAGGAGCATTAAGGCAGCAAGTGAGCTGGAAAAGAGAATAAGCCTTGAACGGCTTGAAATAGAAAGGCGTTATTGGGAAGCAAGGGGTATCGACTGGGGAATTGTAACGAACAAAGATATTCCTGTTGTCAAAGCAAAAAATATTGAATGGGTACATTCGACGCGCTATGCTTATGCTGATGCAGGGCTTACTGAGAATGACTTGACCGAATTGGTAGAGGCCTTTTTGTTAAGACTCTCTCAAAGTTCCGAGTCAATACGAAAGACAGCATTGCTGTTTGATAAAGATTATGTATTAGTCCCAGGCACTGGGATGTTCCTGTTCAGGCACCTTCTTGCAGTCAAAAGGATCAAGGTAAATATGGACGAGCCGATTGACCTTAATCGTCCCGCTTATAGTGTCGATATAACCGATGCTACCGCCAGAAAAGGAGGGGAGGCTTATGCTGGCGGTTAATATGCTCATTAGATGGCAGAATGATGACAAAACAAGTACTGAAAGAATTTTATGGTTGGACCGACAAAACGACTTGGCTTTCGTGATTGATGTTGAGGCAAATGACTTCCCTTTTGCAGTAACGATTAGTGAGATTGAGGAAGGAATAAATGAAGGATTTGCAACTGTATTGCATGATGATCCTTTTGTGCGGGTCGTGGATGAGGATAAACTTTCTGAAAAAGAACGGCAGATGCGGGACAAAGCATGGGAGCTGATCGGCGGGATTGTCACCCTTGAACCGCATATATATTATCGCAAAGAGCGGGCTAAATACATCAAGGCAATTGCCGAAAAAAGCGCTGTATCCGTGAAGACGATCGGAAACTACCTCAAAAAATACTGGAGAAACGGGAAGACAAAAAATGCCCTGCTGCCGTCATTTTATTTATGCGGTGGCAGAGGGAAAGAGAAAAGGATTAGCAATGCCAAAAGGGGCAGACCAAGGCAGAATGCGGATATTGTAGGCGAAGGCATAAATGTAGATGAAAATATTAAGATGATATTCCGCAACGCCATCAACAAATATTATTATTCTTCCGCAAAGCATTCCCTACGATTGACTTATGAACTGATGCGCAAAGAATACTTTTCCGAAGGATTTAAAATTGAAAACGGGGTTAAAATTCCAATATTAAAGCCTGCAGCGGAGATTCCCACATTCTGGCAGTTCCGCTACTGGTTTGAGAAAGAGCGTAATATAAAGAAAGAAATATCCACCCGTTTCAGTCCCAAGAAATATGAACAGGAGTACAGGCCAATCTTAGGAAGTTCCACCACTGAAGCAATGGGTCCGGGGTCTATCTTTCAGGTGGATGCAACCCTGGCAGATGTGTATCTTGTGTCACGCTACAACAGAAATTGGATCATTGGTCGGCCGGTAGTTTATGCTATTATCGATGTTTTCAGCAGGATGGTTGTAGGGATTTATGTTGGTCTAGAAGGTCCTTCGTGGAACGGAGCGATGATAGCGATCGCGAATGCGGCAAGTGATAAAGTTGCTTTCTGCAAAGAATACGGAATTGAAATAACCGAAGAGGACTGGCCGGTTCATCATATTCCAGAAGCCATCCTCGCAGACCGTGGGGAGCTGGAGGGCAAAAATGCCGAAAACTTAATTAATGGGCTGCATGTAAAAATAATGAATACACCACCTTACCGCTGCGACTGGAAGGGAATTATCGAGCAGTACTTTAGGACGGTAAATTTGCAGTACAAGTCTGTTGTCCCTGGCACTATTGATCCTCATGGCCGAGAAAGGGGAGATAGGGACTACAGACTTGATGCAAAACTTGATATTTACCAGTTTACGCAAATTATCATAAAGTGCGCGCTTTACCATAATAACCAGCACTATTTGAAGAACTATAACCGCGAAGAAATGATGGTTGCCGACGATGTGGAGTGTATCCCGCGGGAGCTTTGGAGATGGGGGATAGAAAACCGTTCAGGAAAACTGCGGAATGTACCGGAGGACATTGTAAAGCTCCATTTGATGCCAACTGATACCGCAATTGTTACGCCGAGAGGGATAAAGTTTAAAAACCTGTACTACGGTTCACCGCTTATGATGAAGGAGAGATGGACTGAAAAAGCCAGAATGAACGGGACCTGGAAGGTGGAGGTATGTTTCGATCCGCGAAACATGAACTATATTTACATAAAGGATGCTGACGGCATTAATTTTGAAAAATGCTATCTGCTTGACCACCAAGTTAGGTATAAGGATAAGACCTTTGACGAGATTCAAAATCTCTTGGCTGCAGAAAAGCTTAAACAGAAAAAGGCAGCCGACAGTGAAGCACAAGCGAAAGCGGAGCTGATTGCTGAAATACAGCATATTGTCCAAGAGGCACAGAAAGCCGCAGCTGTGACAAAGGATGACGGAGAAAGTGATACGAAGAAGAAAAAAAGCATCAGGGCAAACCGTCAGGCGGAAAAACTCATCAATCGGGAGAAGGAAGCTTTTGAACTGAAAAAAGAGACTTCAAGAGGTCTGGCTTCTGTCGTCACGCTTGGGGACAAAGAAACTGTGGAGGAAGAGGGAGGGCAGCTGGAACTGTTAAGGAGGAAGCAGAAGGAGGCTTTTAAAAAAAATGATGGATAAGATGAAAATACCAGGCGGCACTATAGCTGTTCCAGCAGAATATAAAGAGCAGGTTGTTCCCGAATACCGAGGCAACCCCTTTATTGAGGCTCTTCCCCCGATTTTAAGTGCTGAAGAGGCTGCTGAAAGGCTTGCTTTTTACCCCCCTTATCATCTACAGGAGCGGAACCTCGAAAGACATTACCGCATTCATATGGTTCAGCGGCTTTTTCAAATATTTCAGCCACTTCCCATTCATCTTGACCTGGAAAGCAGGATCTCAAGGCTATTAAGGCAGGGCTACCTTGCCCGCAACCCTTTAAAGCCTCAGTTTGCTCAGGCTCTGAAGAAATCGGATGAGATAATTAAAGGAGTTAACGGAGTTTTGGAAAACAATGAATTGTTTCGAACAACTGCTTCTGGTTTTAGCATCGTTGGTGTAAGCGGCATGGGTAAAAGCACGGCGGTAAACCAGATCCTGCGCATGTATCCCCAGGTGATCATACATTCGCGCTATAAAGAAACTAAATTCAGCGTGTATCAACTGGTTTGGCTAAAGCTTGACTGCCCGTTCGACGGCTCTATAAAAGGCCTGTGTATTGAATTTTTTAACAAAGTGGACAACCTGTTGGGGACAGACTACTATAAAAAATTCGGAAATGGGCGCTACAGCGTCGACAACATGGTGAATGCTATCTGCAAGATCGCTCAGAACCTCGGGCTTGGACTGCTTGTAATCGACGAAATCCAGCATCTCAATGAAGCAAAAAGCGGCGGAGATCAGAGGATGCTTAACTTTTTTGTCAGTTTGGTCAATATGCTTGGCTTACCCATAGTTCTGATCGGTACACCAAAGGCTTTGAGTGTGCTGCAATCTCAATTCAGACAGGCGCGGCAGGGAAGCGGCCAAGGGGATATGATCTGGGAAAGGTTAAAAAAAGACGACACATGGCAGCTTCTAATAGACGCCCTGTGGGGCTATCAATGGACTAGAAGAGAAACACCGCTTACCAATGAAATCAATTATGCACTTTATGAAGAGAGTCAGGGAATTATAGATATTGCTGTTAAGCTTTACGCTATGTCACAAATTAGAGCTATTGTTTCGGGAAAAGAAGAAATTACAGCTCATCTTATAAGGCAGGTAGCCAAAGAAAATTTGCAGCTTGTTCAGCCCATGATCCAGGCTTTGAAAAAAGGAAACTTAAGGGAAATTGCAAAATATGACGATATTTGCACCGTAAATGTTGACTTTGCAGGTTTCTTTGACAGGAGCAAGCAAACTGTAGAGACAGAAATGCGGCTGAAAGCGCTGCAAAAGCAAAAACAGCAAGAAGAGGAAGAAGCGGTGCTTTCTGTTAAGGAACAGGCGATTATAAAACTGCTGGAGCTTAATATCGAAGCAAAAAAAGCCCAAAAAGCTGTTGAACAGGTTATGGAAGCAGAAGGGGAAAAGATTGATGTTTCGGAGCTGGTAGTGAAGGCGATCCAGCTTCTTTCTTCACCTGTAGAAAAAACAAATCGTAAACCCAGACGCACTATCAAAAACATGAACGAAAACGACATCCGTTTTATTGTCGAGGAAGGCAGGAAGAAGCAGATGACGGCGTATGAGGCGTTAAAGGAGAAAGGGATTATAAAAGGCATTGATAATATTTTTTCTCAAGTTGGGTGATCTGGATGATGCCGTTTTTTCCTACACCTTACCCTGATGAGCTTTTATACAGCGTCCTGGCGCGGTATCACCTGCGAAGCGGAAATATCAGCTTTAAAGCTACCATGGAAGACGCTTTTGGTACTAAAAATGCCACGGCTGTAGTGGAACTTCCATCGAACATTAATGCTTTAATAAGCAACTTGCCGCTTAACACTGAATATACTGCGGACTATCTTATAGACAACCACACTTTTTTCTCGTTTTACACAGCTTTCCTGCCGCCAAAAAGGGCTCAGTGGGTCAGGGATAACATGATGAAACGAAATGGGAAAGGGATTTACGGCAAAACGGGGATTATGGCGAGCAGTATAGTGGCGAACCAATATTTCAAATTTTGTCCACTGTGTAACGCGGAAGATAAAGAAAAATACGGAGAACTTTACTGGCACCGTATACATCAGATTCCAGGGGTGCTTGTGTGCTCTAAACACCAGATAATGCTTTGCGACAGCAAAGTGCCGATTAAGGGCTACAATAAGCACCAGTATATTGCTGCAAGTGAAGAAAATTGTATAAAGTCAGACAGTACAGGCACATACTCTGATAAAACAGTGTTACTTTTAATAGAACTGGCAAAAGATGTTGAGTTTCTGCTTAACAACCGGTTTGAACGGCGTCCCACGGAATGGTTTCATGAGCAGTATAAAGCAAAGTTAATGGAATTAGGTTATGCTACAATAAACGGCAATGTAATGCAGAAAAAACTGGCGGAGGAATTTGTGCAGTTTTACGGTGAGGAATTTTTGACACTTGTGCAATCGAGTATTGAAATCAGCAGTGATAACAGTTGGGTTGCAGATATGGCCAGAGGGAGAAACAGGGCAAGCCATCCTATAAGGCATTTGCTTTTGGCAAGGTTTTTGGGTATAACCATTCCTGATTTGTTTTACAGGCAGCTAACTTATAAGCCCTTTGGAGACGGGCCCTGGCCATGCCTTAATCCTGTTGCCGAACATTACCTAAAGCCTGTAGTAAAGCAACTCAAAATTTCCTACAGCAACGATACAAAAAAGCCTGTTGGGACATTTTCGTGTGACTGCGGATTTGTATATGCAAGGGCAGGGCCTGATTTTAGTGAAGAATCCAGATTTAAGGCTGGGAGGATAAAGCAATTTGGGCATGTGTGGGAGACGAAGCTTAAGGAACTTGTCGAAAAGGGATTGAGCTTGAGGCAAACAGCAAAGCTGATGGGAGCAGATCCGAAGACGGTAAAGAAATATGCTGCCAAGCTGGGGCTTGAGACTTGTTGGGAGAAAAGAAGCGATCGAGAATTGTTCAAAGATAAAGGGGACAGCGTTACGGCTGCTGATAAGAGGGATTATTACAGAGAGGAATGGCTGAAATTGATGAATCAGTATCCTGACAAAAGCAAAACGGAACTGCGGCAGCTAAACAAGGCAGTTTATGCCTGGTTATATCGAAACGATAAGGAATGGCTTAAGTTTAATTCTCCAGAGCCGATATATAAATATAGAAATGTGTGCGTTGATTGGGATAAAAGGGACAAGGAAATATTGGACAAGGTAAAAGTGGTAGTCGAGGAAATGCTGAACTCTACTGAAAAGCCTGAGCGGATTAGTTTAAGTTTGGTCGGCAGTAAATTAGGTATAAGAGGACTCCTAGAGAAACATTTGGACAAGCTGCCCCTTACAAAGCAATACATTGATTCGGTAAAGGAAAGCAGAAGGGATTTTCAATTAAGAAGGATAAGGTGGGCAATTAGGGAATTGGAACAGGAAGGAGAAGAGGTAAAATTGTGGAAAGTGTTGAGGAAGGCGGGGATAAGGAAGGAATTTTGCCAAGAGGTCGAGAATGATGTAATTGAGATAATGAAGGGAGATTGAAAAATAATTCGTATTTGTTAATGGAAATGTAGATATAAATTTATAAAATTTACAAAAATAGTAAATAAAAGACGGTTATTCAATATATTATAATATTATACATTAAATTCCAAAAGCTGGGAACGGTTTGAAAGATAATGTATAATATTAAATTAAGTTCAAAGTTGTTGTTTAGGGAATAGCAATATGCCTACTATCCAAAATATAAAGTTCACCGTACGCCTAATGGAAAACAAATTGGGTATAAGGAGATATATAAGGGGATACATTGCAAAGCATTTTGATAGAACCATTTTACCAATTAGCATCTTGATTCTGTGAAGAAAAAGAGGAGGGCCCTTTGAAAGACAAAATGGACTGCTTGGAAACCGAAAAGCTAAGAGAAAGTTACGAAACTGTGGAAAGTACTAATAGAGGCTGAGATTAAGAAGGAATTTTATGAAGATATATGGTATTATATATAAAGAATGAAAATTTTGATAAAATATTATTGCTATTTCAAAAGTATTTTTTATGTATTAACAAAAAGTCATAAATTAAGTAAATTTTGAGATAAAAGGAGGATTATGTAGTGTCGGATCATTTATTAATTCAAAAAGCATATAAATATCCATTACCAAAACAGATACCTACTAATATGGATGGTTGCTATTATGATCACGAAAAAGGTTATTGGATTTCTAAAACCAATAACTTGCCAGTTATTTTAGATAAAAATTTTATAAAACCCAGGACAAAAAAAGAAGATAGAGAAACGGGGGAAGATCAAAAAGGTGAATGATGTTGAGCATTTAATAGTTTCTAACTCATTTGATTTTACATCAGATTACATATGTTATGAACTTCAACGGAGAGGGCAAAAATATCTTCGAATTAACAGAGACAAATTTTTGGATTACAGTATATTTATTGATCTTTGCAAAGGTGTTATGAGTATATGTATAGGAAATAAGGAATACCTTGTAAAAGAATCATCTCTAAAATCAGTATATTTTAGAGCACCTGTTTTTTTGAGAGACACCTATAATCACTCATTGAGTTTAGCGAAACAGTTATATAGAAGCCAATGGAGTTCTTTTATTAGGAACTTAATTTATTTTGAAAATATTCTATGGATGAATAATCCTGTTTCTACATATAAAGCTGAAAACAAAGTTTTGCAGTTAAAATATGCAAGCCAAATTGGTTTTAAAATACCTCAAACATTTATAACAAATGATACAAGAATTCCAATTGAACCTGATTATTACTACATTGTTAAGTCTTTAGATACAGCATTATTTAGAAAGGACGAAACAGAGTTTTTTGCATTTTCTAATGTTGTTAAAGGTAGAGAGATCCAAGAATCAAATTTAAAAGAAGCTCCAATAATACTTCAAGAGTATATTTATCCTAAAATAGACTTGAGAGTTACTGTTATTGGAGAAAAAGTGCATTCAGTTAAGATTGTAAAAAATGATGAAGGAGTAGAGGGGGACTGGAGAAAATATAAGGACGATGTACAATTTATTCCTTATGAACTCCCTGAGACTATAGTTAAAAGATCAATAGAGCTTGTGAAAAAATTTAATTTATTATTTGGTGCAATTGACCTAATATATCGTAGAGGAGATTATTATTTTATCGAGATCAATCCTACAGGTGAATGGGCATGGTTAGTTGAAAATGCCAACCAAAGGATAGATAAGGATATTGTTGATATATTAACAGGGGGTAAATAAGTGAAAATGTTAATGGAAAAGATATTTCCATTTATAGATAACATGGAAAAAAATAAGAAGATAAAAAGTAAGCTGGACAAGCTTGAGAGTAGGAAAGTAGACCTTGAATACATGAAAGGATATAATGCATTATCCATTGATCAATTAAAAGATTTTTATAATGATACATTTGACATAAAAAGCAAACTTGAAGATAAGGCAAAATTAAATACAGTTGGTCTTACTATATCGGTTTCTTTAATATTAGGGTTATCAGATTTAATCATAAAAGTAAATGAAAAAATTGGAGTTAATTGGATAACTAAAATTATAATAATTCTTTCAATACTTTCTTTTCTATATATGGTTGCTGCAGCTTTATCATCAATGGCTGTGCTAATAAAAGAAAATTCTGTTGATAAGATAAAGCCCGAGGATTTGCTTTCGGAGGAGGAACTAAAAGAAAGTTATGCATTGAATACTGAAAAGAATATTAATAGGAACATTATAAGAAACAATTATATATATACAAGTTATGAATGTATAATAAATTCGCTGATATGCTTATTTATTATTTTTTTATTATCGATTTTATCAATTAATTACTATCAGTTGAATCATTTATCATCCTCAGCAAATAACAGTGATATGTGTATAAATTACAAAATAATTTACACAGAAAATTCTACTATAGAATGTCATAAAATTAATATAGATATTTTGAAAAAAATGGTAACAGATATCATTGGTAGATCTAATGATTATGTAAAAACAGTTAAAGATGCTTCTGAAATAAAAATTGCAGATAGAAAAAATGGGATATATATAAAATTCGTAAAATTCGGAAACCAGCTAATAATACTTAATGTGCAAGAAGGAATATATATACAGGACAATTAAGTTTCTGATTGAATTCTACTGAAAGATTTAAAAGAATTATTATAAATCTGATTAGCGATAAATTAGGTGTAAGAGAACTTATTGAAAAATATTCTTGAGAAACTACTTTTTGCTAAACAGTATTTTGATTTGACGAAGGGAAATATAAGGGAATTATGGCTGAGAAGAATAAATTTGACGATTGAGCAATTGAAACAAGAAGAATAAGAACTCAAATAGTAGAAGTAGAAAAGACCAAATAAGACAGGTATAAGGATAGGATTTTGCAAAAAAATGAAGAATTATATTTATTATAAAAACTAAACTTATACTTTATAAACCAAAAACCAAAAATTTTACAAATAAGCAAAGTATAGGAATTATTAAACTATATTACTTAAAACCCAAATTTTATAAAATTAAATGAGTGGAGTGGGTTTAATGGAATTTTCGATAGAAATAAAATCTTTTATTGATGATTTTATTAGGTGTATAAAGGAAGATTGTGCTGCTATTTTTGCGGGTGCGGGATTATCAGCTTCATCGGGATATGTTAATTGGAAAGAATTATTAAGAGATCCTGCGAAAAGAATTGGACTGGATGTTGAGAAGGAGACAGATTTAGTGACTTTAGCACAGTATATTTATAATAAAGATGGTTCAAAACAACCTTTGGCAGAATTAATAAAAAATAAATTTGTATCGTGCAATAATATTAGCGAAAACCATAATATTTTAGCAAAGCTTCCCATAAAGACTTATTGGACAACTAACTATGACTCATTAATAGAAGATGCCTTGAAACGAAATGGAAAAAAACCAGATGTAAAGAAGTCAGTTAAAGATTTATCAACAATAATTAGTAAAAGAGATGCAGTTGTATATAAAATGCATGGGGATATAAATAATGCAAGCGATGTTGTTCTTATTAAAGAAGATTATGAATTATATGATTTAAAAAATCAATTATTTTGTATTAACCTTAAGAGGGATTTGATATCGAAAACATTTTTATTTATAGGCTTTAGTTTTGAAGATCCCAATCTAGAATACATTTTAAGTAAAATTAGAATATTAATAGATGGATATTCAAGGAAGCATTATTGCTTTTTTAGGAAAGTAAACAGGTCTGATTATTCTGATGATGAAGATGGAGAAAAAAAGTTCCAATATGATAAAATAAAACAAGAACTTAAATGTGCCGATTTAAAAAGGTATTCTATTCATTCTTTGTTAGTAGATGAGTATTCTGATATAACAGAGATACTAAAAAAAATAGAAAAAGGGTATAAAAAAGACCATGTTTTGATATCGGGTAGTGCAGATGAATTTAAAGAATTTGAAATAAAAAATATAGAGCCATTAGAGTTTATTCATAAACTTAGCAGCGAAATTAGCAAATTGGGATGTAAAATAATTACAGGGGTTGGTAAGGGTATAGGCAGTGCAGTATTGAATGGAGTTTTAGATTATATGTATAAAACAAACACAAGAAGATTAGATGACTATATAATTATGAGGCCATTTCCTTTATATTCTTCCCAAAATGTTGATTATGGGCAAATAATAAGAGAATATAGAAAACAAATGGTTGAACTCGGGGGAATTGCTGTTTTCGTCTTAGGCAATAAAGCTGTTAATGGAAGTATTCAAATTGCTGAGGGAGTAATAGAAGAATTTGAGTTAGCTATTGAGAATGGTTTAAATGTAATACCTATCGGCGTAACGGGGTATGCCAGTAAAATCCTATGGAAAAGACTAATTGAAAACTTTGAGGAATTTTATCCTAATAATTCATATTTAAAGAGTGATTTTGAGTTATTAGGAAATAGCGAATTAACATCAGATAGGATTATTGAGACAGTATGTAAAATAATTAGCAAATTGAAAGAAGTATATTAAAAGAGAAATTGAAGTACAATTTATGAAAAATATCTTAATATATGGTGGAGAAGAGGTGCAATAATGGGTCATAAAATTTTTATTTCGTATAAGTATGGAGATTCTGATGTTAGACATATAAGGGGTAAATTATGGGAACCTAACACAGTTAGAGATTATGTAGATGTACTTCAGGAAAAACTGAGCAGTGCAAACCAAATATATAAAGGAGAATCTGATGGCGAGGATTTATCACAACTGAGTGAAGAAACAATATGGCAAAAGTTGAGAGACCGAATTTACGATAGTACTCTTACCATTGTTTTAATTTCCAAGAATATGAAAGACCCTTATAAGTTAGAAAAAAATCAATGGATTCCTCGAGAAATTTCTTACTCTTTGAAAGAAACATCCCGTAAAGATTCAAGTGGCAATTCTGTTACATCTAAGACAAATGCTATGCTTGCTGTAGTTATCCCAGATAGAAATGATTCATATCGATATTACACATATACAAATAGTTGTTGTGACACTAAATGTAGAACTTTATTAGCAAATACGCTTTTCAAAATTCTTCGGAAAAATATGTTTAACTTAAAGAATCCAAATACAAGTGATTGCCAGAGAGGCTTTAAAATATATTATGGTGATAGTAGTTATATACCTTCTGTAGAATGGGATACTTTTATAAATGATATGGATACATATATAGATAAAGCATACGAGATTCAAGAAAATATTGATGCTTATGAAATTTATAAAGAAGTAGATTAATTATGCATATAATACCTAAGTACTATCTGGGCTTCTTATATCCTTTGTATTAAAAAAAACTTATTAAATTATTTCTAATGATTATATACACAGTTTTATGGTTAAACCATGATCCTTACCACTTATTTCCAAACGATGTATATTTCATTTAAATCTTTTCCGCATGCGAAAAAAGTGATTCTGTTTGGGTAGGAAAAAGGGAAAGGGTTTAAGGTTCAAGCAGCATTGAACAAGAAGGGGATAAGTGGTGAAGCCTTGATAGATGAGGGTTTTTCGCCACTTATCCCTTTTTTTCTTGAACCATGATCCTGACATTTTGGAACAACTTTTTTCGCACAAATTAGAGCAGAATTTGGGAAATTATAGGAGAAATATAACTGCTTCACGGAAAAACTTTATTACCTCCCAGAAAATGACATGTAGATTTTATGCGGGTTTGAGGGAGGGAAAATGGAAAGGGTTTTTTTTAAATTAACATAGTTAGTGGTAAGGAAAAAGGAGATAAGGATCAAGTTTGGAAATTGTTTTTGGCTGAAGTTTTTCCGTGAGTAAAAAAGTCGTTCCAAAAAGTGAAAAAAGTTTTTCCATTAATTAAGTGAAAAAGGGAATAATCTTATAAGGAAATAAGTTCTTTTATGAAGAATAACGGTTTGTTATATTTAGATTAGGGCAATAAGTAGAGTTTTAAGTTAGCGCAGAAAGGCTTAAGCTACATCTTGAGGGGGCAAGGCTATGATGGATGATATCGGTGCTTTGTGGAAAGAGTTAAGCTCAAACCTTAAAACTTTTATTTTGAAAAAAGTAGGGAATGAGCATGATGCAGAAGATATATTGCAGGATGTGTTTTTAAAAATATTTACAAATTTAGATCAACTAAAAGACAACAATAGAATATATGCATGGATTTATCAGATAACAAGGAATTCAATTTTCGATTATTATAGAAAGAAAAAAATTGAGACTGATATTTCGGCTTTACCTGAAAAAGTTATCACAAGTAATGATGAAGAAGAAATGATAAATGAATTAGTCTTATGCCTTAAAAATATGATTGAGAGTCTTCCAGATAAATATAAACAGGCTATCATGCTAACAGAATTAGGCGGTTTAACCCAAAAAGAATTGGCTCAAAAACTGGGGATATCCATATCGGGGGCAAAATCAAGAGTTCAACGCGGGAGAATGATGTTGAAAGAAAAGTTTTTTGAGTGCTGCAAGTTTCAATTTGATAGATTTGGGAATGTTATTGAATACCAGCATAAAGAAAACAATTGTAAATATTGCTGAATCTTATTAAATATTTGCGTCCTTTTTTAAAAATCTCCGTCTATAAATAATGAAGATAATGTTTATGGATGGAGGTTTTTATTATGAGGTGCTGTGAAACGCAAAGAGACATTTGCTGCAGTACAAGTTGCGGGTGTGAAGAACAAAATTATGCTACTGAAAAGAAAAAAATTGTAATCGACTTTATGTATCTGGATTTAAGCGTATGTGAAAGATGCCAGGGCACTGAGGGAAGTCTTGAAGAAGCAATTGCAGATGTTAAAAGAGTGCTTGAATTAACAGGAGTTGAAGTTGTTGTAAATAAAATTCACATTGATAGTGAGGAAAAGGCCATCCAGTATAAATTTGAGAGTTCACCTACCATCCGAATCAATGGAAAAGATATACAATTGGAAAAAAAAGAATCCCTTTGTGAATCATGTGGTGATTTATGTGGAGATGAAGTTGACTGCCGAGTATGGATATATAATGGCAAAGAATATAATGTTCCACCTAAAGCAATGATAATTGACGCCATACTTAGAGAAATATATAACGGTAGTGGCTCATCACAAATTGAAAAAGATAAAAATAATAATTATGAGCTCCCTAAAAATCTTAAAAAATTTTTTGAAGCCATACGGGGAAAGGGTGTAAAATAATACACCCTTTTCCCTTTTTCTTTATCCCTTTTTCTGTTGTTTTGTTGCCCTATGATAAACTACTTTTTCACTCTGATGAAGCACACGGGGAAAAATATTCACTAATCCTATATTGAACCCTGCAATAATACTATTATTTTTGACATTTTTCGGACTTAAGGTAACAGTTGTTTATGCAGCATTTACCTTCATATTTGCAGTAATCATAGGTATTTTCCTTGATAAGCTCGGCATGGAGAAGGAAGTTAAAAGAGTAACCATTAAAGGAGAAACGCAGGAAGAAGTTACATATGACAAACTTCAAGGTTCGTTTTTTGAAAAGAACAAAATAGTGATTAAATCCGCCTTAATTGATGCCGTAGGATTATTTAGACAGGTATTTCCATATCTGTTAATTGGAGCTGGTATTGGAGCGTTCATTTATGGATTTGTTCCAGAAAATATAATAATTAAGCTTGCTAGAAAATCTAATTTTTATTCAGTGCCTGTTGCTGCAATTATTGGTATTCCAATGTATATCCGAACTGAAACGATGATACCTATTGCACAGGTATTGGTTTCAAAGGGTATGAGTTACGGCACAGTAATGGCGCTCATCATAGGTGGAGCGGGTGCAAGCATACCAGAACTGTTGCTTTTAAATTCCATTTTAAAGAAAAAGATGATGTTGTATCTATATTTGCCGTAGCCGTTATTACAGGATATGTGTTTAATATAGTTATGTAAGAGCAGGAGGTGATTTAAATGGCAGAAAAAAAGGAGTCAATTTTCTCAAAGCTGTTTAAACCATCCAAATTTTATTCAATTAAATTAAATGTCTTTTTCAACTTCTTGACAAGTACGATTTTCCAGTATAATATATTCATATACGCATATCCATATATAAATATAATTATAGGAGGGATTTTTATGAAGTTAGGTATTTTGCCGTGCCAAGGGGCATGTAATGTAGGGAATATGACAAGTAAGGTGGCATTGAAGTATGTAGACAATGAAAAAATTAACATGGTTTGTGCATTAGGACTTCCTTTAGGAATTGAAAAGATTATTGACATGGCGAAGGAAAATGATAAGTTTATTGCACTAAACGGCTGTCCGATGAAGTGTTCATCAAAAACATTGGATAAAGTAGGAATAACAGGATATGAAGAAATAGTGCTGACCAGTGATTTCGGCATTCAGAAAAACAAAAACTTCAATGATGAGAGTAATATGGACAAAGTGGAACAAAAGGTTGAAGAGATTATTAAAAGTTTTTTCCATAGCCAAACACGATGAAAAAAGGGTGGAGCGATGGATAATTTAGTAGAATTTTTTAGGGTTTTGTCCGATAAAACAAGGCTGCGGATTTTGGTTTTATTGTTTCATAAAGAACTTTGCGTATGTGAGATGTGCGAAATTATGGAGGAAACACAGCCCAAAATATCCAGGCACCTTGCAAAACTTCGTGATGTTGGATTAGTGAGAGACGAAAGACAAGGACAATGGATTTTTTATTACTTGAATTTAGACGATATCGTTATGAGACATATTATTGAAACCATAGTTGGCAATAAAGAAAGGTATCCTGTTATTCAGAAAGATATTCAAAGACTCCACTCAAAAACGAAATGGTGTGAAAGAAAGAATTAGAAGAAGAGGTGCTGAGCTTAATGAACAATTTATTGGAATATGCAACTAAATTGAAAGAGATTCTTGGACTTGAAAGAGAACCTGTTGGGGTTAAATTTTTAAAGGAAAAAGAAAAACAAAATCTAAAAGATAATTATGATGATGTGACAAAAACGCGGTACTGCCAGGCGCTTATGAGAGCAGGAAATGGAGAAAAAGTAATGGTTACCAGTGAGAATATTTCATGTCCTGCTTCTGCTGCTGCTTTTGGGTTTAAGCCGTTACCAGAGGTACTGGCATCAGGGCAGATGCTTTATAACTTGGGATTATTTGCAACGCCTGAGGCTGGTAAAAAAGCTATGGAAGGGATGACAAGGCTCAACCTTGGGGATTACCATGCGGTAATATTAAGCCCGCTTAGAGATATGGAAGTTGAACCTGATGTAGTAGTGGTAGAGTCCAAACCTGAACATCTTATGTGGTTATCTTTGGCATATATTTACGAGACAGGAGAAAGGCTGCAGTTTAATTCAGCAATATTTCAGGCAACTTGTGTAGATTCAACAGTTATTCCATTTGTTACGGGAAAATTAAATTCAAGTCTGGGTTGTTATGGATGCAGGGATGCTACTAACATAAGAGACGAAGAAAACTTAATTGGGATTCCTTACAAAAAACTTAACTCTGTCGTAAAGAATCTTGAGCAATTATCACTAAAACCCATGAAAAAAGCAAGGGCAAAGGAAGCTTTCCATTCTTTCAAAAAGTGTGGGGAGTAGAAAATATTATTCTTTACTGCAGCCAGTAACAACTTTGAGCTTGCCATAGCGGTTGCCGTTGCAGTTTTTGGTTTAGGCTCAGGCCAGGCGATGGCTGCTGTTGTTGGGCCATTAATTGAGGTTCCAGTAATGCTTGCACTTGTAAATGCAGCTTTAGCCCTGAAGAAAAGATATTATAATAATTAAAGATGTATATTTCACTTAAATCTTTTCCCTGTGTGAAAAAAGTGTTTCTGTTTGGGTAGGAAAAAGGGAAAAGGATAGAAAAAGGAAATAGAAAAAGGAATAAGATAGAAGGTAAAAGGGGATAAGTGGTGAAGCCTTAAGGGAAGCGGGCTTTGCGCCACTTATCCATTTTTCTTTTTTCCTTGACACTGTCCATTTGGAAAGACTTTTTTCGCACAAAATAGGGCAGTGTTTGGGAAAATTTAGTATAAAAACAGCTCAATTACGGAAAAACTTTATTGCCTCCCAGGAAATGCCAGGCAGAGTTTGTGCGGGTTTGAGGGATTAGAAATGGAAGGGGTTTTTTTTAAATTAACAAAAGTTGTATATTTCATTTAAATCTTTTCCGCGTGCGAAAAAAGTGGTTCCATTTAGGTAGGGAAAAGGGAAAAGGATAGATTAAGGGATAAGGATAAAGGGTTAAGGAATAGAGAAGGGATAAGTAGTAAGCCTTAAAAAATCAAGGTTTACCCCACTTATCCCTTTTTCCTTTTAACCTTGACATGGACAATGGAACCCTATACCTTTTCCCCACATACTTGTACTGGCCCCCGATTATTTGGATTTAAACGACTAGTACTCCCCGGCTCGCATTATTGCTTAAAAATTCTTCGTAAAATTTGCTTGGCGCCATATATCCCAGCGATTGATGGGGCCTTAAAGTATTGTATTCCATCATAAAACTTATCAAGTCCTTTTATAAACGAGCCATACCCAACAAATTCATTTAGCTCAACAAACTCCTCCTTTAATGTCCTGAAAAATCGCTCTATGTTAAGATTTCTCTCCGGTGATCTCACGGGTATGCGCTCGTGTAATATACCCTGGCGTTTGCAAAACTCCTGAAATTCCTTGGATTTAAACTGAGGGCCGTTATCTGTCCGGATTGTAAGATTTCCTTGAATATTCCTCGTGACCATGGATTTTAAAACTGTTTTTACAACATCACTACCTGTTATCGAAAAACCTGCCTTATATCCCACTATTTCCAGGGTATATGTATCTATGATACCTAGAACGAAAATGATCCTTGGAAAGAGGGTTATGTATGTGATATCCATCTGCCAGTGGCTATTTGGAGCATTTACGACAACTTTTTTGAAGGCTATTGGACATTCCTTAGGCCTATGGTGCCTTTCTATTGGCAAGAGAAGGTCCATTTCCTTACATAGCCTGTAGACCTTCTTCTTGTTAATCATTATGCCAAACTGAAATCTCAAGAGAACCGTAAGTTTCTTGTATCCATACCGTGGATATTCTTCTGCAAGGTCAAAAAGTAGCGTCTTTATTGCTTCGTCAGTTACAATTTCGCCATTTTGGGTCCTTGAAAAGCCAGGAATAAAGCATCCTCGGCTTGAACTACATTTTTCTTCATGAGGTTTGTAAAAGAACGTACTTTTCGGAACACCCGCAATCCTAAGGAGAAAGTCTAGATTTATACCCTGAGCTTTAAACTTCTCGATGACCTCGATTTTTTCATTTAACTCCGGCTCGTTTTTTTTAACAATTCCTTTAAATAAGCGATCTCCAAGTCTTTATCAACAATTATTGAGCGTAGCATAACGTTTTCTTTTCTGAGTTTTGCAAGTTCATCTTCGGGATAATTTTCAGTGTTCAGGAGATGTTTTTTCCAGTAATCTAGGGTGCTCTTTGATATGCCATACTTCCTACATACAGCAATTTTGGTAGTAGAAGAGCTTTCAGCCTCGGCAAGGATAGCAAGTTTTTCTTCGAGGGTAAAGTTTTTATGTGCTGCCATTGCCTTTGATCTCCCCCCAAGAGAAATTTTAGCATGTTGTGCGTTTTAGTCCAATTCTCTTAAGGGGCCAGTAAGGAATACATAAAACACTTAAAAAACTACTCTGATGACGAAATTATTGAAAACTTCAATTTCAATTATCTGATAAACTACGCCGTAGGGATAAGGACCTTAGGTGGTATGAATCTTTCTGAGAAAACCCTGTATGACTTTAGATCAAGGATATACCAATACCTCATAAAACACCCTGAACAAGAAGATATGATATTTGGCCAATTTTTAAGCCTTACCAGGATTTTTGCAAAAGAAGCCGGCATAACCATGAAAGAACAACGTA
>Ga0207432_10147_pt1 | contig 22326 bp, 21 predicted proteins | sample YelNatsi2bottle7_FD_187543 | JGI IMG/M metagenome (GOLD analysis project Ga0207432, IMG submission 187543) | Hot spring thermophilic microbial communities from Obsidian Pool, Yellowstone National Park, USA - site 2 bottle 7 (SPAdes) (version 2) | ecosystem: Environmental > Aquatic > Thermal... | reverse complement strand
AAGATTTAAGTTCAGCAGGAGGTTCAATATCGACTTTAAAATGTTTAGCAGTAAAGAGGAAGATTTTGAGTAAAAAATTTAATAAAGAAGTTAAGAGGAAAATAGGTAGTGGTTGTCGAAACATAAATTAAGGATTCCCTCCTTTTTGGGGTTGATGGTATTTGTTTTTGGCAACTACTACCTACGACACCAAGAGGGGGGAATCCTTCTTTTTTCTAAAAAAATTTTAGTTTCAATGTTTTATAGGCTATTGGTATATAATTTTTGATATTTTAATTTGACATAACACACCGTAACTTAAAGGGGTGAGAAAATGAATTTTGATAAATTTTTTTCCGATAGTATTATTAACCTTCCCCCTTCTCCCATAAGGGAGCTTTTAAAAGTTTCCCAAAAACCAGGAATTATATCCTTAGCGGGTGGCAATCCTTCTCCGGATACCTTTCCTGTATGGGAAATAAAATTATGTTTTGAAAAAGTAATTGAAGAGAAAGCAAAAAGGATACTTCAATACAGCCCTACTGAAGGACTGCCTGAATTGATAGAATCAGTTCAAGAATTATCTATAAAAGACGGAATAAATTGCGAAAAGGAAAATATTTTAATAACATCCGGTTCCCAGCAGGGAATGGACCTTGTATGTAAAGTTTTGTTGGATCCAGGGGATGAAGTAATTGTGGAATTGCCCAGTTATTCCGGCAGTCTCCATACTTTAAGAAGTTATAGAGCAAAATTAATAGGTATTCCTGTTGACAGCGAAGGGTTAGACGTAGAGATGTTAGATGATATTCTGAAAGAAAAAGCTAAAAAAGGGAGAATGCCGAAGTTTATTTATACTATTCCTACCTTTCAAAACCCTTCAGGAGTTACCTTATCCGAAGAAAGAAGGAAGAAAATTATAGAAATAGCAAAAAAATATGAAATCTTAATTGTTGAAGATGATCCATATTCAAAACTTCGGTATTCTGGAGACTTTGTAAAACCCATAAAAACTTACGATGATGAAGGCTTAGTAGTATATTTAAATTCTTTTTCAAAAATTTTTTGCCCAGGTGTCAGGGTTGCATGGATTATTGCATCAAAAGAAATCATTAGAAAAATGGTTATTGCAAAACAGGGTATGGATTTACATACCAGTAGCTTAAACCAGGCAATAATTGCGGAATTTTTAAAACAGGGGAAACTATACCCCCATATCGAAAAGATAATTCCCTACTACCGGGAAAAACGCGATGCAATGGTTTGGGCTATCAATGAGTATTTTAAGGAAAGGGTTTATTTTACAAATCCTGAGGGGGGATTTTTTACCTGGATTACTTTAAAAGAAGAAAAAGATACAAAGAATGAGGTATTAAAGGCAATAGAAAAAGGAGTAGTTTATGTCCCTGGTATTTCCTTTGGAATAGGAGAAGAAAAAGGCTTAAAATCCTCTATGAGGCTTTCGTTTGCAACGGTGGATGTGGAAAGCATAAAAAAGGGAGTAAAGATATTATCCGAGATTTTTTAAAAAATTAATCTAAAGATTTATATTGAAAATTTTAGCTGTTGAATGTTTAAAGATTCAACAGCTTTTTTATTATTATAAATCACATTATCAAAGGATACATCATAAAAATAAATAAAGAAATCTTTTTTGGAGGGGTTATTTTGTCTTATAAATGTAAATTTTTGCAGTTACATAAAACTATACTTCTTATAGATACGGAATGTAGAATATATAAATGCCTTTTGGGGAATGCCCTTTTAAGAGAAAAAGATTTGCATGAAAAGTGGGCATGCAAAAGGTGCAAAGTAAAAGATTTATACGACAAAGTTTGCGTTAATTTGATTCCTCAAAAGGAATTTATTAAGCGGGGTATAAGTGAAACCTGGTTTTTTTGCAATTTGATGAATATTAGGTTTAAAGAGCCTGAAGAGTTTTGCCTTCGTTATTGCAAATATAGAAAAAGTTGAGGGAATAAATGTCGATATTGCAGGGATTATATAATATTTTGTATAAAGGAAATTCAATTAAATAATAGAATAATATATTTAGCTATTAGAGTAGACAAGCTATCAAACTTTTGGGGGGAAAGAAAATGACAAAAGCTATTCTATGGGAATTTTTTAGTAAAATAATTGAAAGTGTTGAATCTATATACGCTAAAAATTCTTTATCTATTATAGAAGTGTATATTTATAAAATTATGTTTCATTTAAATATGTATTCAAAAGGGCTTGATAAAGTAGAAGAAAAAATCAAAAAAGAAAAGAATCCCAATATTTATTTGTTGGCTTTTGGGGGATTATTTTCGTATTTGATAAAGGATTACAAAAGAGCCTTAAAATATTTTAAAGAAGTTGAAAAAATCACCAATTCTCCCTATGTCCAATACTTTTTAGCCAAAATTTATGAAGAATTATCGGAATATGAAAAGGCTATTGAAAAATATGAACTTACTTTATCAAACAGTGATTTAAAAATAAGGTCTTATTGTCAGATAATCAAAATATTTTACAAGATAGAAAAATATAGTGAAGCTATTAACATTATTGATTTTATTATAGATACTGTTCAAGGTGAGGACTTGCAAACTTTATTAAACCAAAAAGGTTTGTGTTTATTAAAATTGGGTAATATAAAGGAAGCAAAAAAGAACTTTAAAAAAGCATTAGAAATCTCAAAAGATGATTTGAGCATTAAGCAAAATCTTGCAACCAGTTTATTGATGCTTGAAGACTATAGAAATGCTGTTAATCTTTTTAAAGAGGTTTATAATAAAAATAAGATTAACTTGACTTTACTTAATAATTACACTATGGCTTTAGCAGGTTTAGGGAATTATGATGAGGCGATAAAATTGTGCGAAAAAGGATTGAAGATTGATTCTCAGAATACAGATCTTCTAATTAATTTGGGTTACTGTTTATATAAAAAAAATATGGTTAATAAAGCTATGGAATGTTTTAAGCAGGCAGAAAAAATAAATCCTGAGGACTACACTTTACAAAACAATATTGCTTACTGTCTAATATCTTTAAAGCGCTTTAAAGAAGCACTGGAAATTTTAAATAGGATTTTGCAAAAGAAGGAAAAAGATGATATATTATTAAATAAAGCCTACTGCCTTTTCAAAATGGGTCAATATAAAGAAGCAATCGAATGTTACGAGAAAATCAGCCCAGAAAGAATTAATTTTAATATAAAGACGATTATAGGCATTTGCTATGAAAGAATGGGTGATGAAGAAAAGGCGGTGGAAATTTACAACGAAGCGTTAACGGCTTAAGCGGGGTGAAAATATTGAAAATTCTTGTTTCAAATGATGATGGAATATATGCGGAAGGAATTTTCACACTTGTAAAAGAGCTTAGCAAAATAGCCAAAGTTTTTGTAGTAGCACCGGACAGGGAAAGAAGCGCTACTGCTCATGCTATAACCATGCATAAGCCACTTAGGGCCGAGAAGGTCGAAATTTTTGGTCCTGAAGTAACTGCCTTTAAAATAAACGGAACACCATCCGATTGCGTAAAATTGGCCTTGGATGCATTGCTTGAAGAACCCCCTGATTTTGTGATTTCAGGAATAAACAGAGGGCCCAATTTAGGTACTGATGTTATTTATTCCGGGACAGTTTCAGCCGCAATTGAGGCTGCAATTTACGGTATTCCTGCTATTGCAGCTTCTGTGACAGCTTATGAAGAAATTTCCTTTGAATACCCAGCAGAATTTATAAGAAAATTGTGCGGGTCAATTAAGAATAAAGAATTTCCCAAGGATTCTCTTTTAAATGTTAATATCCCTAATTTAGAAAGAGAAAAAATAAAAGGAATAATGATAACTCACTTAGGAACAAGAAAATATAAAAACTGTTTTCATAAAAGATGTGATCCAAGGGGAAAAGATTATTTCTGGCTTGCAGGGGAAGTAATAGAAGATTTATTGGATATTGATTCGGATGTATGGGCTGTTAAAAACGGTTATATTTCAATAACCCCTATTCATTTTGATTTGACAAAATACGAGCTAATAGATACACTAAAGACATGGGACATTGATTATTAAAATATTTTTAAGAAGGGAATGCGAATGGAAGAGAAGTTGGAATTAATTGCACAAAAGGAACTAAACTACAACGATGAGCTTTATCGATTTGTGGATTTTTTAAATAAAACCTTCAAGAAAAAAGGTTTCATTTTTGGGATAACTAAAAAGGATGATAAAGCAATAATTTCCATATATGAAACTTAATATTAGACATTGAACCTTTTTTACCTCTCCTGAATATTCTAAATTTGAAAATCTATTTTCAGGAGGGGTTAATTTTATGCGCGGAAAGGAAAGAAGGTATTTTCCGGGAACAAGCACTCCAAACGGTTATCTTCCTTTTTTTAACAATGTAATTTCATGGCGGGACGCTAAAAAAATTTACGTTTTAAAAGGAGGGCCGGGAACAGGTAAATCCACATTTTTAGGAAAATTAGGGGAAAGATTATTGAATTTAGGTTATGATGTCGAATTCTTACACTGCTCAGCAGATAGCAACTCTTTAGATGGTATATATTTGGCGAATTTAGGTATAGCTCTTGTTGATGGTACAGCACCCCATGTAATTGATCCGAACTTTCCGGGAGCTATTGATGTTATTATAAATTTAGGAGATTTTTGGGAAGAAGAAGGTATTAGAAAAAACAAAAAAGAGATTATAAAATTGCAGGAGCAAATTAAAGATTGCTATATGCATGCTTTTTCGCATTTAAAAATTGCAAAAATTTATTATGATGAGATGGAAAATATTTATATTAAAGCGGTTAAAAAATTAGAGTTAAAGAAATTTATAAGCGACATTATTAATGTTGTATATAAAGATAAAACATCTCCTTTTAAAATTCCTAAAATAAGGAAAATGTTTGCAAGCTCCATAACACCCGAAGGGAAGGTAAATTTTGTAAAAAATCTTTTTGATGGGCTTGAATACAAATATATTTTTACATGTGCTTCAAGCGAAATTGTATATGAAGTTATAAAGGCAATAAAAGATAGGGCAGTATTAATGGGTTACGATGTAGAAGAATTCCATTGCCCTATATCACCGGAAAAGATCGACCATTTGATTTTACCAGAGTTAAATATGGGATTTGTTAATTCAAAGGAGCCCCATATATACGATAAACCTGAAGGTAATTATGAATGCTTCAATTTGGATACTTTGGTTGACCTTGAAATAATTACAGAAAACAAATTTTTAGAGGCAGAAAAAACTAAATTGATTGAGGCTTTAGATGAGGCCGTTGAAGGTATGAGAGAGGCGAAACAGTTGCACGATAACTTGGAAAAATTCTATATTGAATCTATGAATTTTGAGAAAATAGATGAAAAATTAGAAGAGGTTTATTATGATATTTTAAGAAATTTATGAAAGGTATAGGGCTATTTTTAGCCCTTTTTTAATTTTTTGTTACAAAAGAGGAAAAATAAATTTAGTGAAGAATAATAAATAATAAAAGTTAAGGAAAAGTATTTTTTAGGAGGAAAACAATGAAAATACGCAGGATAGGTTTATACTTGTTTTTAATACTTTTAACAGTAGTTACTGTTTTTTATATTTCCAGTTGCAGTGATAAGTTTAGTAATCTTTCCCCAAAGGATTCGATAATTAAGGCAAGCGAGAAATTAAAGCTTGTTAAAGCGTATAGAATGAAAATAGAAGCTGTACTTTCTATAAAGGATGTAGAGCAAAAACTTTCTTTTACAGGTGAAGTGCAAAATCCTAATATGATGCATTTAAGCGGTGAATTGATGGGTATGAGTATTGATATATACCAGAAGGACAGCAACTTTTTTATAAAAAATCCTGTCAACGGCAAATGGGTAAAGACGAATGATTTTACCCTTGGTGATATGAATGACATCTTAAAAACCCCTGAAAAAACAATCGAAAATTTAAAAGATATTATTGAAAAAGCAGAATATCTAAACGATGAACAAGTAAAGGGCGTCGACTGCAAAGTGATAAAGTTTATACCAAATAATGGAAAAATAAAGGAGATTTTGCTTGAAGTGACCAATGCCGATGATGTGGATGAAGTAAATGCAGTGTATACCTTGTGGATTGGCAAAAAGGATTTATTAATTTATAAAATGAACGTCGATATACTGATTAAAGATAATACATCGGGCAAGAGAGCTATGAACATGACAGTGGATCTTTATGATTTTAATAAAAAGGATGTTGTTATAAATTTCCCGCCCGATTTGCCAAAATAATTTATAAAAATTTTAATAGGAGGGTAAAAACAATGTTTCTTTCAGAAAAAGCAAAAGGCATAAGCCCCTCACCTACATTGGCAGTTGATGCCAAAGCAAAACAGATGAAGAGCGAGGGTTATGATGTTATCGGTTTTGGAGCTGGAGAACCGGATTTTGATACCCCTGATTTTATAAAAAATTCAGCAATTAAAGCTATTAATGAAGGTTTTACAAAGTATACACCGGTAGGAGGTATACCGGAACTTAAAAAAGCTATAGTTAATACTTTGAATGAGGAATTAGGACTCACATATAAACCTAATGAAATTATCGTATCAAATGGAGCAAAGCAATGCCTTTATAATGCCCTTTACTGCCTTATAAATCCGGGGGATGAAGTATTAATACCTCATCCTTATTGGGTGAGTTACCCAGAACTTGTAAAGCTTTGCGGAGGAACGCCTGTTTTTGTACCAACTTATGAAGAAGATGACTTCAAAATGAAAAAAGAAACAATTGAACCTTTAATAACATCAAAGACTAAGGTTATTATAGTAAATAGCCCCAATAATCCAACAGGTAGTGTATATTCAAAAGAGGAATTAGAGGGTATTGCTGAACTTGCAAATAAGTACAACCTTTTTATTATATCTGATGAAATATATGATAAACTTATTTATGACGGTGAGCAGCATGTAAGCATTGCAACTTTAGGGAAAGAAATTTTTGAAAAAACCCTTATTGTAAACGGAGTATCAAAAGCCTATTCCATGACCGGATGGCGAATTGGATATGCAGCAGGGCCTGAAGAACTTGTAAAAGCGATGACTGATTTTCAAAGCCATACCACCTCAAACCCCAATTCCATAGCCCAAAGAGCTGCTTTAGAAGCTCTTTCTAATCCCGACAGGAAAAAAGCTATTGCATCAATGGTAGAAGAGTTTTCAAAAAGAAGAGATTATATGGTTGAAAGAATAAACAGCATTGCGGGCCTTTCCTGTAGAAAACCAAAAGGAGCTTTTTATGTAATGATGAATATAACAAAAACCTTTGGAAAGAAGATTAAAGGTGTAGAAATCAAAAATTCTACCGATTTTGCCCAGAGCCTTTTGGAAAATTATATGGTGGCGGTTGTTCCGGGTGTTGCTTTTGGGACAGAAAATTATGTAAGACTATCTTATGCTACTTCTTTGACAAATATAGAAAAGGGACTTGATAGAATTGAAAAATTTATTAAAGACTTGGTATAATAAGCAGGTAAACCCTGCTTATTTTTTTAAAAGGAGTGGGAGCTTTGAAGGATATTTTTGAAAATCCACTTGTAGAAAGGTATGCAAGCAAAGAAATGTTGGAGAACTTTTCGCCAAAGAAAAAATATTCCCTTTGGCGCAAACTCTGGATAGCCCTTGCGGAAGCCGAAAAAGAGCTGGGGCTTCCTATCACTGATGAGCAAATAGAAGAGATGAAAAAATATGCGGAGGATATAAATTTTGAGGATGCGGAAGAATTTGAAAAATATACGAGACATGATGTGATGGCTCATGTATTAGCATACGGAAAACAGTGCCCAAAAGCGAAACCCATTATTCATCTTGGAGCAACTAGCGCTTATGTAGGAGATAATACGGATATTATTTTGATGCGGGATGGGCTTAGAATATTAAAAAAGAAGCTGATTAATGTAATCAATAACTTAGCCGAATTTGCAATAAAATATAAAGACCTTCCTACCTTAGGATTTACCCATTTTCAACCGGCGCAATTAACAACGGTAGGGAAAAGGGCAACGCTTTGGATATACGATTTGCTTTTGGATTTAAAAGATATTGAATACACCGAAGAAAATTTGTTGCCAAGAGGAGTAAAAGGCACTACAGGTACCCAAGCAAGTTTTTTAAAACTCTTTGAAGGCGATGAAGAAAAAGTTAAGACACTTGATAAAATGATTGCTGAAAAATTTGGTTTCAAAAAATCCATTCCTGTTTCGGGGCAAACCTATACAAGGAAAATAGACAGCTTCGTATTGAGGGTATTGCAGGGGATTGCAGAAAGCGCACATAAATTTGCAAATGATGTAAGATTGTTATCGGGATTAAAGGAGATTGAAGAACCCTTTGAAAAAACACAGGTAGGTTCTTCGGCAATGGCTTATAAGAAAAATCCTATGCGGTGCGAACGCATGACTGCACTTTCGAGGTTTGTAATAGTAAATGGTTTAAATCCTTATATTACAGCATCCTGCCAGTGGTTTGAAAGGACTCTTGATGACTCTGCAAATAGAAGGCTTGTAATTCCAGAGATGTTTCTTGCAACGGATGCTATATTAAATATATTTATTAATGTAAGCGCAGGTCTTATTGTAAATGAAAAAATAATTGAAAAGCACGTAAAAGAAGAATTGCCCTTTATAGCCACTGAAAATATACTTATGGAATCCGTAAAAAAGGGCGGTGACCGACAGGAACTCCATGAAGCAATAAGGGTTTATTCGAGGGAAACTCAGGAAGAAATAAAGGAAGGAAAGGCAAATAATTTAATAGATAAGATTTTAAAGGATCAAAGATTTAAAATAAGCAAAGAAGAAATTGAAAAAATGCTTGAACCTAGAAATTATATCGGTAGAAGTTCTTCTCAGGTAGTAGAATTTATAGAAGTAGAAGTAAAACCATATTTAAAAAAATATAGTGATTTCCTCGGCATGTCTGCTGTTTTAAAAGTGTGAAGGGAGGTAGTATTTTGCCTACTTATGATTTTGTTTGCACCGATTGCGGCCATAAATTTAGTGAATTTGTAAATATAAAGGATAAAGACAAAGTAAAATGTCCTAAATGCAACGGTACAGTTGCTCAAAGATTTACAGGCTTTGTGTATACGAGAAAGGGTGAATCGGGTCAAGGAGGATGTGCAGGAAGTTGTTCATCCTGCAGCGGCTGTAAGTAAAAAAATTTAAAAGCTGTTGGCAATATCTAAATAGCCAACAGCTTTTTGTCGTTATATGGTCTTTTTAGTAATTTTTAATGATTCGTTTTTTGAACATAAAAGTTTAAAAAATGAACACCTTCTAATATTAATTTTTTGTAAACCATAGTCCGTTTGTTTATTTTTTAAACTTTTTTCTAAAAAAGCGTATTGAAAAAGGCTTGATTTGATTAATTATTTTAGAATATTTTTTATATTAATATATGGCATAAATTTTGCAGATATAATTTAAAAGTCAGATATATATGATTAATTAAAAAAAAAACTCATAGGGAGGTGTAAAAATGGGCGAGGTAGTAATTTTAAGCGCAGTTCGCACTGCATGCGGCAAATTCGGAGGAAGTTTATCTGCGAAGACGCCAGTAGAATTGGGGAGTGAAGTGATTAAAGAAGCAGTAAGAAGGGCAGGAATAGAAAAACATATGGTTGAAGAGGTAATATGGGGAAATGCGTGGCAAGCTGGTGTTGGGCCAAATCTTGGCAGACTTGTTGCTGTAAAAAGCGGACTTCCTGTAAGTGTATCAGCTTTTTCAATTAATAAAAGGTGTGCTTCAGGATTAAAGGCTGTAGCTTTGGCAGCTCAAGCTATACGAGCAAACGATGCTGACTGTGTAATAGCTGGGGGTACCGAAATGGCAAGCCGAGCCCCTTATCTTTTACCAGGAGCGAGGTGGGGTTACCGCCTTGGAGCAGGAGAAATCCAAGATCATCTTCATCAAGACGGTTTTATGTGTCCTTTAGCTGGGATGATGATGGGAGCAACAGCAGAAGTTTTGGTTGAGGAATACGGTATTTCAAGGAAAGAACAGGATGAATATGCATACCTCAGCCATAAAAGGGCAATTGCAGCTATTGATGCAGGAAAATTTAAAGAGGAGATAGTTCCTATTAACATTGGTACTAAAAAAAATCCCGATGTTTTTTTTGATACCGAGGAAATACCAAGAAGAGATATTTCTTTAGAAGCTTTGGCAAAACTTCCACCTGTATTTAAAGAAAATGGCACCATTACGGCGGGTACAAGTTCTGCCCTCTGCGATGGAGCAGCGGCTTTGGTACTTATGGAAAAAGAAAAAGCAGAAGCTTTAGGATTAAAACCTTTAGCTAAAATTGTTTCCCATGGGCAAAAGGGTATAAACCCCGTACGCATGGGGCTTGGACCTGTAGAAGCAGTTCCAATAGCTCTTAAAAAAGCCGGACTTACCCTAAAGGACATAGACTTAATAGAATTAAACGAGGCCTTTGCGGGCCAAGTAATTGCGGTGATGAGAGAATTGAAGCTGGATATTGAAAAAACAAATATTTACGGCGGAGCCATTAGCCTTGGCCATCCAATTGGCGCTACCGGAGCGAAACTTGTGACAACATTGATTCATGCTCTAAAAAACGAGGATAAAACATTAGGTATGGTTACTTTATGTGTAGGCGGTGGACAGGGCGAGGCAATGATAATAGAAAGATTAAATTAAAAAATACAAGGAGGTCTAAAAGGATGGAGGTTAAGAAAATATTAGTAGTTGGAGCCGGAACGATGGGACATGGGATTGCTCAACTTGCAGCACAGCAGGGATTTGAGGCGTATTTATTGGATACTGAAAAAACTATTGTTGATAAAGCTTACATGAAAATTAAAGAAAATCTTTTCAAAAGGGTAGAAAAAGGGAAAATCACTAAAGAGCAGGCTGAAGAAGTAATAAAAAGGATCACGGTTGGCACCGAATTAGAATCTTTTTCAGATGCTGATTTTGTAATAGAAGCTGTTTTTGAGGATATAGAGATCAAAAAGAAGGTTTTCGAAAAATTGGATTCGATATTTGGTCCAGAAGTTGTCCTAACAACTAATACAACTGCGTGTTCGATTAGTGAAATTGCTGCTGCTACAAAAAATAGAAAAAGGGTTATAGGAATGCACTTTTTTAATCCTCCTCTTATTATGAAGCTTGTTGAAATAATTCCAGGCCTTGAAACCGATGAAGCCACTGTGGAAAAGACAAAGGCTATGGCAGAAATGCTTGATAAAACGCCGATTGTTACAAAAATTGAGACACCTGCAGGAATAGTAAGCAGGGTTTTAGCAGCTCTGTTAAATGAAGCTGTTGTAGTTTATTCCGAAGGGGTTGCTGATGCAAAGGATATTGATACTGCTATGAAGCTCGGTGCAAACCTTCCTATGGGACCTTTGGAACTTATTGACATGATAGGCGTGGATATACACTTAGCTAAAACCGAAACCCTTTACAGAGAATATAGCGATCCCCGTTACCGTCCACCTTATATTTTAAGAAAAATGGTGAAAGCAGGGCATTTAGGGAGAAAGACAGGGCGAGGTTTTTACGTTTATGATGAGAATAAATAAATTTTTTGAGTTCAAATAAAAGGAGGTTATAATTATGGATTTTGATTATACTGAAGAACAATTTATGATTAAAAAAATGATTGCTGAATTTGCCGATAAAGAAGTAGCACCTTTTGCCGCAGAAAATGACAGGGAACAGAAATTTCCTTGGGAAATAGTTAAAAAGATGGGTGAATTAGGAATATTTGGAACTTTGATTCCCGAGGAATACGGAGGAGGGGGTTTTGATTATATTTCCCATGCCATTGTTGCAGAAGAATTAGGCAGGGTAGATTCTTCTGTAAGAGGTATTTATTCAGTTCAAATATCCTTGGTTGCATTGACGATTTTAAAATGGGGCAGTGAAGAGCAAAAGAAAAAATATGTACCCAAATTGGCGAGCGGAGAAATTTTGGGCTGTTTTGGGCTTACAGAACCGAACTCTGGTAGCGATGTAGTTAGTATGCAAACTACTGCAATAAAAGACGGAGATTATTATATATTGAACGGAAATAAAATGTGGATAACTAACGGCGGTGTGGCTGATATAGCAATAATTTTTGCTAAAACTGATAAATCGGCAGGCCATAAGGGAATTTCAGCTTTTATTGTAGAAAAGGGTACACCGGGTTTTTCCACTAAAGATATACACGATAAACTCGGCCTTAGGGCATCAAATACTGCAGAATTAATACTTCAAGATGTAAGGGTGCCAAAGGAAAATATTTTGGGTAATGAGGGAGATGGATTTAAAGTCGCTATGAGTGCATTGGACAACGGAAGGTATACAGTTGCGGCCGGATGTGTAGGCCTTGCTCAGGGCTGCTATGATGTTGCAAAAAAATATGCTTTAGAAAGAATTCAATTTGGAAAACCCATAGCGGGACATCAGTTGATACAGGAACTTTTTGCAGATATGATAGTAGAAATAGAAGCGGGAAGGCTATTAGTATATAGAGCAGGGCATCTAAAAAATAAGCACTTGCCCCATACAAGAGAAGTTTCTATGGCAAAGCTTTTCTGCAGCGAGATGGTAAACCGTGTTGCGTATAAAGCTTTGCAGGTGTTCGGCGGGTACGGATTTTCATCTGAATTCCCAATTGAAAGGTATTACAGGGATGCAAGGATTAATACTCTATATGAAGGAACAAGCCAAATACAAAAACTAATAATTGCAAATAGGGAATTGGGAATATCTGCTTTTTAAGAATTTCCCATAGGGGGTTATTATATGAGCAATGAACTTTACCTGTTTCAGATTCAAGAAGATATTGCTTACATAACTATCAATAGGCCGGAAGTAAGAAATGCTTTAAACAATCAACTGGTAGAAGAATTACATCAATTATTTGAAACTATTGAAAATAATAGCCAATTAAGGGCTGTAATAATAACGGGAGCGGGTGACAAGGCTTTTATGGCGGGTGCCGACATCAAAGAATTGGTGGAAAGGGATGCGGTATTAGGAAGAAAACACACAAAAAGACGTCAAGAGCTTTTTAATAAAATTGAAAATTTAGATGTTCCAGTAATTGCAGCAATAAATGGTGTTGCTGTAGGAGCTGGTTTAGAATTAGCTTTATCCTGTACCTTTAGAATTGCTGCGGAAAATGCTAAATTTGCTGCATCTGAAGTAAAACTTGGAATAATACCCGGTGCAGGTGGTACTCAAAGATTAACGAGGACTGTTGGAAAAACAAAAGCTTTAGAAATGATTTTGCTCGGTGAAATGATAGATGCCCAGGAAGCTTTCAGAATAGGGCTTTTAAATAAAGTGGTCCCATTTGAAAAGCTGATGGTCGAAGCAGGAGAATGGGCTGAAAAAATAAAAGCCCTTCCAAAGCTTGCCGTACAGTATGCAAAAGAAGCAGTAACCAGGGGTGCAAATATTGGGATGGAAATCGGTTTTGCCCATGAATCTTACCTCCACGCCCTATCCTGTACTACCGAAGATAAAAGAGAAGGAGTTTTTGCTTTCTTAGAAAAAAGGAAGCCTCAATTTAAAGGCAGATGAGGAGGTGGCATTTTGAAAGTTGTAGTGTGTGTAAAACAGGTTCCAAGCACCGAAGCAAAAGTAAAAATGGATCCAGTAAAGGGGACACTTGTAAGAGAGGGTGTGGAATCTGTAATAAACCCTTTTGATGAATACGCTATAGAAGAAGGCGTTAGAATAAAAGAAAAATATGGTGCGGAAGTGATTGCAATTTCCATGGGCCCACCTCAAGCAAAAGATGCCTTAAAAACTGCCCTTGCTATGGGAGTGGATAAAGCTGTGCTTTTAAGCGACAAGGCTTTTGCAGGCTCAGATACCCTTGCAACTGCTTATACCCTCTCCCTTGCTATAAAAAAAATAAAAGATGTGGACCTTGTAATTTGTGGGAAGCAAGCAACGGATGGTGATACTGCACAGGTAGGTCCGGGGCTTGCACAAAGACTAAGTTTTTCTCAGATAACCTATGTTTCAAAGATAAGGGAAATAAATTTGGAAAATAAAGAAATAATAGTGGATAGGCTTTTAGACAACGGCACTCAAGTGGTAAAAGCTAAGCTGCCTGCACTGATTACGGTTGTAAAAGATATTAATCAACCCCGCATTCCCAATATATTTTCAATTAAAAAAGCGGCAAAAGCGGATATACCTGTGTGGGGGCCGCAGGATTTGGAAGGTGAAGCAAATAAATTTGGTTTTGACGGTTCACCAACACAGGTTATCAGAATATTTACCCCTCCTCCGAGGGGAGGCGGAAAAATAATTGAAAAAGATATCAAAGAATCGGTTGCAGAACTTATTGATATTCTTTCAAGTCAAGGAATAATTAAGATTTAAAGGAGGATAATATATGGCTCTAATTGTAAAAAAAGAAGAATGTACGGGATGCGGGATTTGCATTGATGTTTGCCCCTACAAAGGTATAAAGTTAAATTCAGCAGGAATTGCTGAGGTTACCGAAAACTGCATACTATGCGGGCAATGTGTGGATTCCTGTCCCGCAGGTGCCCTATATATCGAGGAAAAAAAACAGGAAAGAGAAAAGCAAAGTTACAGCGGTGTAATGGTCTTTATTGAACATGAATTTAATAAAGTCCATTCGGTTTCCTTTGAACTTTTAGGCAAAGGTAAAAAAATCGCAGATGAATTGAAAGTCCCTCTTTATGCGATGATTATAGGAGATCAAATAAATAATATTATAGAAGAAGTGAAAAATTATGATGCAGATATAATTTATGCAGTAAGTGCTCCCTGGCTTTCGGATTACCAAACAAAGCCTTATATAATAGAAGCTGAAAATATAATAAAACTTGCAAAACCCGAAATAGTTTTAATAGGAGCAACAACTTTAGGAAGGGATTTTGCAGGAGCCCTTGCTACAAGACTGGAAACCGGCCTTACTGCTGACTGCACAGAGCTTTCTATTGATAAGGAAAAAGGGCTTTTGCTTCAAACCCGTCCTGCTTTTGGCGGAAATATTATGGCAACAATTACGTGCCCTTATAAACGTCCCCAAATGGCAACGGTAAGACCTAAGGTTATGCCTATGCCGCAAAAAATATTTAGGGCAAACTGCAAAGTCATTCAGATGCTTCCTGTTTCAAGTCATAAGGACTTAGATTTGGAATTAATAGATTTTTTGCCCGATACTATTGGGAAAGTGAATATTGCGGAAGCGGATATTATAGTTTCGGGCGGAAGGGGTATGAAGGGTCCGGAGAACTTTTCAATGCTTTTTGAACTTGCTGAGCTTTTGGGAGGTGCGGTGGGGGCTTCTCGTGCTGCTGTTGACAGCGGATGGATTCCTTATGCCCATCAGGTAGGGCAAACAGGAAGGACTGTAAGGCCAAAACTCTACATTGCGTGCGGAATCTCGGGAGCCATACAGCACCTTGCAGGAATGCAGACTTCGGAAGTAATAGTTGCAATAAACAAAGACCCTGAAGCCCCAATATTTAAAATAGCCAATTATGGCATTGTTGGCGACCTTTTTAAAGTAGTTCCTGAGATGATAAGACAGATTAAAGAAAGAAAGAGCAAAAATAGCTAAATATTAATAAAAATTTAACCGCTTATATAAAGCGGTTTTTTTATATTCGAATTTTATGTATATAAATAAATGTTTAGCAAAAAGGTAAATTTATTAAAAGATAGAATAATATAAATGTGTATTAAATTAAACCTTGAGAGGTGAAAATTTTGAAAAGCAGAATTGCGTTAATTTCACCTTATCCAGAATTGACAAATATAGCTCGAAAAATTTCTAAAGAACAAGGTGAAGAAATAGATATTTATGAAGGGATATTGGATGAAGGAGTAAAGATTGCAAAAAAACTTTCAAATGATAGGGAGACGGATGTAATAATAAGCCGTGGCGCAACGGGCGCATTGATTAAAAAAAATATTGACATCCCTTTTGTAAGCATTGAAATAACGGATTTCGATGTTTTTTTAGCCCTTTATGAAGTTGCTCCTTTTTCAAGTCATATAGGTTTTTTTGGTTATGATTATAAAAAAGGGCATTTCGATTTTGAGCTTTTTTCAAAAATATTGGGAAAAAAAATCTTCTGTTTTTACTATAAATCCGAAAAGGAATTAAGGGAAAGACTTTATGAATCTAAAGAATTAGGAATTGATATGGCTGTAGGAACAGGTGCATGTATAATTGAAGAAGCAAAAAAATTGGGTATTGAGGGGAGATTAGTCTTTTCAAGTACTTCATCGGTTATGCAGGCTATCAATACTGCTAAAAACATAAAAACCGTTATAGAAAGGGACAGGGGCCAAAAGGAGTTAATAAATACTTTATTGGAACATATCTCAGAAGGCATTATAGCCCTTGATGAAGAAAGAAAAATAATAATGTACAACTCTGTATCTGAGAAGTTATTAAAAGCACCTAAGAATGAGGTATTGAATAAAAAAATTTTTGATATTGATTACAATACCCTTCAAAAGATTTACAAAGAAAGTCAACCGTCAAACGAAGAGATAATTGAAATTAGTAATAAGAAATTATTGGTGAAAAGAGCAAATATTAATATAGAGAGCAAGAATGTAGGGACTGTTATTACTTTTCAGGATATTAGCAAAATACAAGAAGTTGAAAAATCCATAAGGATAAAACTGGTAAAAGAAGGCTTAATAGCGTCTTATAATTTTAGCGATATTTACGGGAAAAGCGAAGTGTTACTGAAAACCATAGAAAACGCAAAAAAATACAGTAGGACTGATTCCACCGTATTAATTTTAGGTGAAAGCGGTACGGGAAAGGAGCTTTTTGCCCAAAGCATCCACAATGAAAGTAAAAGGGCAAAAGGTCCCTTTGTAGCGATAAATTGTGCTGCTTTGCCTGAAAATCTTTTAGAAAGTGAACTTTTCGGCTATGAAGAAGGTGCTTTTACGGGGGCTAAAAAGGGAGGAAAGGTTGGGCTTTTTGAATTAGCTCACGGCGGAACTTTATTCTTAGATGAAATTGGTGATCTTTCTTTAAATTTACAGGCACAACTTTTAAGAGTCTTACAGGAAAAGAAAGTAATGCGCATCGGAGGGCATCAATTAATACCTGTTGACGTGAGGATAATTGCTGCCACAAATACCGATTTAAGGCAAAAGATTCAGGAAGGCAAATTTAGAAAAGATTTATATTACAGACTGAATATACTGACATTAAACATACCTCCCTTAAGGGAAAGGAAAGAAGATATACCAATACTATGTACAAACTTCATTAAAGAGTTTAACGAACTTTATGACAAAAAAATATCGCCCCAATTGGACGATAATATTTATAAGCTATTATATAATTATCAATGGCCAGGAAATGTAAGAGAATTAAAAAATTTAATAGAAAAATGTGTTATATTATGTGAAAAAGAAAAAATTTCTATAGAACTTATTTCCTCACTTTTAAATGAAACGGGATTAAACTTTAAAATTTTGGATATTGTTGGGCAACAAATGATAGTAAATATTGGAACCTTAGAAGAAATGGAAAAACAAATATTAAAGGAGCTTTTTTCAAAGTATAAAAAAAATAAAAAGGAGCTTGCACGTGTCTTAGGTATCAGCAGGACGACCTTATGGAAAAAGTTAAAATCAATTTCTAAAACAAATTAAAATCTCATTTTTAAAATTTCTTCTTCCAGTTTTAAAACCTTTTCTTTTGAATTGTCTTCCAAATTTTCAAGGATTTCTTTGCGCATAATTATAGCAAAATCCTTGCGCGTGTAGTTTTTATTCACTTTTTGCAAAACTTGAGGCCAATCTATTTTTATATTTTTAAAATATAAGTCTAAATCGCAAATTCTTTCTCCATCTGCTGAATATTCTAATGCAAGAAGTACTTTTTTGATTTCTACAGGCTGCAAAAGTGTAAATAATCTTATTTGGTAAACCATTACAGAAAGCAGAGGCCTTGGATAGTCTTTGGTCCAGCTTTCCCCCAATATTAATCCCAGTTCTAAACCTTCCAAAACTTCTGCCAATCTTTCGAAATGTAGTTTATATTTTCCGTATCTATCGTAAATTCTAATATATAAATCATACCATTCAGTCCCTAATAAGCCTTCATTTAGAAATCTTAATGCCTGTATCCTAATTTTTTTATATAAACTGTTTTTATCCATATTTACAAGAAGGTGCTTTTGCTTTAAATCTGAAATATGGACTTTATGCTTTAAAGGCTTTTCAGTAAAACTTATAATAGTTTGATCAGAACCACCTTTATCGAGACATTCTGTTAATGATAAAACTTCACATTTATAAGTTTCTTTTAGTGAGTTCAATATGTTCTCAAAATTACCCATTACACGCATTAGAAGTATCCCTGGAGCGATACGACAGTCATTTAAAAAACTGCAAAGTCTCAAGTTTATTATTCGACATAAAACCTCATAGGAAGGGAGTTTAATCAACAAAGATGCTTTTACTTCATCGAGCCTTGCTATTTTTTTACCGGGGTCGGTAATCACCAATATTGTATCTTCTTCTTCAGCGTTTTCAAGCATTTCTACCAAATTACCTTTTGTACTTGAAAATTCCTTCTCTAAAATATTTAAAAGGATATTTTCCTTTTCAGTTCCTATAACTATTAAACTTGCCCCTTCCCTCAATAGTGAATACAAAAGAAACCACCTCTAAAATCCAATTTTTAATCTATTTAGCCTCGAAAGGTTTGTGCCTAAGGGGTATGGTAGCTTAAGAACATCTTTGTTTTCCAAATCAATAATATTAATGAAATTTAGTCCATTTAAATAATTTGTATCTTCCACCCAAATTGAGTCATGTCCGTATAAAAAGAAATCCCCTTTTTTTGAAAGGTTCTCTATTTTATGGGCAAGGCAAAAATCTATTGAGCCTATTAAAAGGTTTTCTCCTTCATTTTTTATTACAAACTTGTCATTTTTAAATTTAATAATATCCAACTTATCGTGATTGCCGGGAACAAGTATGATTTTGTTTTTTACATACAATGAAAGGGTATTCAAAAAATTTTCTGCTATTTTTTTATATCTATTTTCAAAGTATGGTTTATATTCTAATTTTAAATCATCTACCACATCTCCGGTATGGATGATAAAATCCGGAAACAATTTTTTTGAAAGATTTATTATATTTTTGTGTATTACAATAGGAGTATCGCTTATATGAATTAATTTATGCTTTAGTTTATAGATTTTTGGAGGCACGTAAATTTCGCCCATAGTAAAAGAAAACAGTTTTTTTAAAGTTTCCATATTCCCTCCGAAGATAAAAAGAATGTTTAAGTAGTGTTAAATAATTCTAAAGATCTTTTTATCATTATAACATTTAATCGAACTTAGAAAAAGTATAGGCTTTTTTGGAAAATAGTTTTTTTGATTGTAAAAAACAATTGTTATATTTTAGAATTATTATAAAACATGAAATATATTTATAAAGGAAGTGGTTATTTTGGCAAAAGTTGTAATATTAAAATGCGAGGAATACAATCCTAAATTTATTTATGAAAGAATCGAGTATGCTTTAAATTTAATAGGTTTTGAACCTAAAAAATATAAGAAACTTTTATTTAAACCCAACCTTTTGATGAGGAAAAAACCTGAGGAAGTTACTACTACGCATCCTGCTGTGCTTGAAGCAGTTATCAACCTTTTCAAAAAAGAAGGCGTTGATTTTATAGTAGCCGACAGCCCCGGAGGGCCCTACAATAAAAAAAGGCTTGAGAATATTTATGAAGGTACGGGGATAAAAGAAGTATGCGAAAAAACAGGGGCGAAATTGAACTATAATACGGATTTAGTTGAAATAGAAATTAGTGGAGAGAGTAAATTAAAAACATTGCCTCTTATTTATCCATTCAAAGAATGTGAAGGGGTAATTTCCCTTGCAAAATTAAAAACCCATAGAATGTCCGTTTATACAGGGGCAGTGAAAAATTTGTACGGGATGATTCCAGGGGGATACAAAGTTGAACTACATTTTAGGTTGAGGGAAGTTGAAAGGTTTATGGACCTACTTTTGGATTTATATAAGTCTGTAAATCCCGTTTTATCAATAATAGATGGGGTAATAGCAATGGAAGGGGAAGGCCCTTCGCAAGGCACTCCAAGAAAACTCGGTGTTCTTATAGTATCTGATGATGCACTGGCTGCGGATTATGCTGCTTCGAAAATAATAGGTTTAAAAGAAGAGGATTTTCCGCTAATAAAAAGGGCTATAAAAAGAGGTATGTTTAAAGAAGAAGATGTAGTATTTTTAGGAGAAAATATAGATGATGTGAAAGTATCTGATTTCAAAATCCCTGCTAAAAAAGATATTACTTTTATTAAAGGAATCTTTCCAAAAGCTATAGAAGATTATTTGAAAGAATTGATGACACCAAAACCTTATGTTAATTTAAATTTATGCAAGGGTTGTGCGGAATGCTATATGACTTGTCCTCCAAAGGCTATAAGTATAATAGAAAAGAAAGCTAAGATAGATTATAAAAAATGTATAAAGTGTTTTTGCTGCCACGAGCTTTGTCCGGAAAAAGCCATTAAGGTAAAAAGGAATATTATTTACGAAAGATTTCTAAAATAATTTTTTTTGAAAGGAGCCAAAAATGTTTATAGAGTTGGTTGATATGAAAATTCACAGGGATAAATTTCCTTACGAACTTTCAGGTGGAGAACAGCAAAGGATAGATATAGCCAGAGCAAATGTTATCCGTCTGTGATATTGTCAGGGTGAAATCCATCTGAGAAAATGTAAGTATGAGCAGGGAGATGATTGTTTTGTCACAGACAGAATTAAATAGACTTCATATCTTGGAACAAGTTCTGGGAGGGATGATTACAAATCTTTCAGGCCTCTTCTGGCTGGCAGAGGATTTTGAAGGATACCGCAGACTTATCTTTGATCTGGTTACTCATTACGGGATTCCGGTCGCTGTTTATACGGATCGCAATACTCTGTTCTTTTCTCCTAAATTTGCAAAAAACGGTCTCTCTCTCGAAGAACAATTATTAGGGCAAAAGCGGCCTTTAACCCAAATTGGCCGGATATTGAATGAGCTCGGTATCCGGCATATACCCGCTTTTTCCCCTCAGGCTAAAGGCCGCATTGAACGCTGTTTCCAAACTCTTCAACAGAGGCTCGTTGTTAGGCTCCGCTTAGCCGGCGCTTCTACTCTGGATGAGGCTAATGCTGTGCTTAATGAGTTCATAAAAGAATATAACAGCAAGTTCGCAGTGCAGCCTGATAACCCTATGCCCGCTTTCCGCCCCATACCTTCTCATCTGCGCTTGGATCATATTTTCTGCTGGAAGGAATATCGTGTTTTGAATCCCGGTTATGTGATTCCTTTTGAAGGCAAGGTCTACAAAGTGGTTAATCCTAAGGATGCTCCTTTTATACCGCTGCGTTCGGTGGTGGAGGTGCATAAATTCCCGGATGGACGCCTGTTTTTTGATTCATCTGTTTCAAGTAGCAAGGATTCTTCTAAAGAAGCCGTTGCCGGAACGGGCAATAAGACAACCTCTTCACGAGTTCGCAAGCCCGCTTCGGATCATCCATGGCGTAAGCCATGGAAACCTATCCAGCGTAATTATACCACTTCTACCCTGACAAATTCACAGACGAGTTTTACCTGACATTTTCATTGACGCTTGACATATTTTATTAAAATGTTTATTAACGAAATAATAGTAAAATATGAGTATTTATGATTAATTATCTTTATAAAACAAATAGTTTCATTGCAAATTAAATATTTTTTAATGAATACTTAGTCGTCTTTATTTGTGGGAAAAGGTATATGTTTGCACTGCTAACAACACGTTCGCAAAATGTTAGCAAATGAATTTAAGATAAAAAATAAAAAGGCTTTGAAGCCTTTATTTTTTCTGGCAGGGGAGACAGGACTCGAACCTGCAGCCAACGGTTTTGGAGACCGCTACTCTACCAATTGAGCTACTCCCCTGTGCAGATACATGATTTTATAATTATTCTCATGTCTATTTTATATTATACAGAAACATTTTATATATGTCAATAAAAAATGGAATTGAGCTTTTTGCTTTGTAGCATTTTTTTAATTTTTATCACTTATTTATTGCAATATTTTCCCTCTATTGAAATAACAAAAAGAATTTTTTGAAGCCAAGATGCAACCTGTTTTTTATTTCCATATTTTTCTAACTAAAAAAGGCAATACTAAACTAAACCACTGTTTTGTGGCTTCTTTTGATATTCTTTTTATTGCTTTTTATAGTCATAATTGCTTATTTTATGCGGCATCCGGCTCCTTTTTTCTTTGAACCGGCTTTA